>ERZ869909.691-NODE-691-length-34558-cov-4.880746_pt1 | contig 34558 bp, 33 predicted proteins | sample MGYA00520892_ERZ869909 | MGnify/ENA primary metagenome ERZ869909 (study PRJEB32215, sample SAMEA104723947) | bioreactor metagenome | biome: bioreactor; feature: anaerobic bioreactor; material: water | place: China | collected 2015-03-12 ...
CGGGTTCACGGCGTGTCCAGAAACCCTTTACCCGCCCCCCGAGGGCCATAACCACCCAACCAACAAAGAATGGAACACCCCAACGTCAAAGACTGGGCAATATCCGGGCAAACCAGCTTTTCAGGTAGGCCGTCTCGGGAATCGCCGGGTGCACAGGGTGATCTTCGGCCTGCCCGGCCTGGGCAAAGACCTGGGCGAAGCGGTCGATATGGCGTGCGCTGGCACGCACCACGTCCAGCAGCTGTGCCGCCGGAAGATGCATTGAGCAGGAGGCCGATACCAGAATGCCGCCCGGTGCTACCAGACGCACCGCCAGCTCGTTGATCGCGTGATATCCGGCCAGGCCGTTCTTCGCGTCCTTGCGACGCTTGATAAAGGCCGGTGGATCCAGCACCACGATATCGAACTTCTCACCCGCTGCCGCCAGTTCCTTCATGCCCGCAAAAGCGTCAGCATGCAGCGACTGCACCCGGTCCGCGACGCCATTGGCCCCGGCATTGCGATGCACATAGTCCAGCGCGGCCGCCGACGAATCCAGGCAGGTCACCTCGGTGGCGCCCTGCGTTGCCGCCAGTACACCCCAGGCCCCGCAATAGGCGAACACATCCAGAACGCGCGCCCCTTTGGCCAGCGGCATCAACTGGCGGCGCGCCGCGCGGTGGTCGAAGAACCAGCCTGTTTTCTGGCCACCCGCCAGCGGCGCGCTGTACTCCACGCCGTTTTCGGACAGGGACACTTCGTCGGGCAACTCGCCATGCAGGGCCCGGGTGTAGGCCTCCAGGCCTTCCAGCTCGCGGATGCTGCTTTCGTTGCGCGCCACCACAGCGCGGGCGCCATGCTGGGCCACCAGAATATCGGCCACCCGGTCTTGTACGGCCTCCATGCCGGCAGTGCCGGATTGCAGCACGAACAGGTCGCGGTAACGGTCGATCACCAGGCCCGGCAGGCCATCCGCTTCACCGAAAACGGCGCGATAGCACTGCTCCGGGAACAGTCGCTCGCGGAAGCTGATGGCATCGGCAATGCGCTTCTTCAGCAGGCTGCCGGACAGACCCTGTTGCGGGTCGCGGCTGAACAGACGGGCGCAGATCAGTGATTGGGGGTTGGCATAGGCGCGGCCCAGCGGCTTGCCACGATGATCCTCGATCACCACTTCGACGCCGGCAGGCAGGCCCTTCAATGGCGTGCGCTCGGTGTCCACTTCATTGGAATAGATCCACAGGTGGCCGGAACGCAAACGGCGTTCCTCGCCACGCCGCAAGCGCAGGGTGGGCAGGGTATCGGTCACGGGGCATATCCGGTGTCTGTCAGCGGGCGCTCAGTCTAGCACTAATCGAGCGCCTTGGCTGGTCGGGCGATACGGTCCCGATGGCGCCGGATCATGATCAGATCCAGGCTGGCGCCACGTCGGTGCGCACGGGTATCCGGGGGCAGCATGCGGTTGCCACAGAAGACGAACCCGGCGCGGGCGTACAGGCGCTGGGCGCTGGTATTGCCGGCCCAGACATCCAGCAGCATGTCGGCGCCTGCCTGCCCGGCTACCTCAATAGCCGCGTCCAGCAAGGCGCTGCCGATCCCCTGGCCCTGTGCCGTGGGCAACACATAGATCCGGCGCAGCTCCAGCGCGCCCGGGCTGAGCATGCACGGCAGCCAGAGGTCTTCCGCCGGGGTATCACAGACACCCACCTGGGCCAGGCCCAGCATGACACCCTTGCGGCGTGCCACCAGAAACAGGTCGGAGCGCGCCTGCATGCGCAGGTGCCAGGCAGACAGGGGGCCCTCGATATCGCGCCGCAGTGCAGCCGGGCTCAGCAGGTCGGCGAAGCTGTGTGCGTGAACGGTCTGGGCGACGCGGGCCAGCTCCGGCAGGTCGGCACGGCGCGCCCGCTCAATGCGCTGGGCGTTCATACTGCACCTGCACGGCCATGACCCCGGTTTCCTGATGCCCCCCGGCCAGCAAAATCACGCCAATGCTGACCATGATGATGACCAGCATGACCACAGAGGCGACGACCATCATGCGGTTGTCGTTGTATTGCTCGCGAATCATATCCTGATGACGCATGCCTGCTCTCCTTGTTCTTTTGTTTACCGCCTTTTGTTCTTTTTATGGTGATCGTTCTTGTTATTGTTATGCGGTAATGCGGCCTTGTTCGGGCACGCCAGAGCAGCCTATTCCGGTGCACAAGTGTGCGCAGGATAATCCGGGACAGTTATCGGTTAAATCCGGCCATCACGCCCTCGAGATTGGCGTAACAGGACACGCGGCGACCACTAACCGTGATGCACATCACATTCTGCCAGGCTCGCGGCCCATCAGGTAATCGCTGGGCGACATGCCGGTCCAGCGGCGGAAGGCCTTGGCAAAGGCGGAGGAATCGGCAAAGCCGAGCATCATCGCCACTTCCGTGACGGATTCCCCGCCCCGCGCGAAGTATTCGCGGGCCAGTTTCTGCCGCACCGCATCCAGTTCCTGCTGATAGCTGGTGCCGCTCTCCGACAATTTTCGGCGCAGGGTGCGGCCGCTCATGCCCAGCTCCGAGGCAGCGTTTTCCAGTGACGGGAAGGCACCGTAGCAACGCATCAGCATGCGCCGCAGCCGCACCGGCAGCAGACGCATGGCGCGGGTGGGAATGTTCTCGAACAGGGTCTTCTCGGCCGACATGGCCATCAGACGATTGGCCAGCGGCAGTTCGAAATCCGCCAGGGCGGCGTCACCGACGATGCGTGTGCGGGGCTGATCAAACAACACGGGGCAACGGAAATAGCGACGGTAGATATGGCCCCATTCCGGCTCGGGGTAACTGAACTCCACGCGGAAGGCATCGCGGCCTTCGCCCACCAGATGCAGGAAAATGTTGTAGAAACTGACCGTGTTGAGCTCAAAGAAAAAATGAGGGTAGGGGCGTAAAGGGATCACCTCGCTGATCTCGAGATACCCTTCGCTGCCATTCATATCGGCCTTCATTTCCAGGGGCGGAAACAGCTCATCACAGTAGCGGCACACCGTCTCCATGCACTCACGGAGGGTCGGCTGGGTCACGGCGGCCATGCCGGCCATACCATGGTGCGAGGCAGTCATCAGGTTGCCCATCACCAGACCGAGATAAGGCATGCCGAGTGCACGAATGGCCTGATCCACCAGGGCCAGGCACTGGCGCGTACTGATGAAGCGGGCATCGTCACCATCCCGGTAGTCGATCCCCGCCTTGCGGTAGAAGGTTTCCGGATTGATGCCGATGATGGTATCAAGGATTTCGTCGGGGTTATTCAGGCGAATCTGGCTACGACGCTCGAGCCAGTCCATTTTCAGGACCAGCCCCTTGCGCAGATCGAAGTAGGTCTGCATGTGCCCCAGCGGAATGCACTCGGTGTCGATATCCATGACTCGGCCTGTAAAGCAACCCTGCGGCAGCCAGGCTGTCGCAGGGTCAGGATACTAACGAACCTAGCCGGTACGGGCGCCGCCGTCACCTGTTGCCACTGGTCATTCTCGCCAGACAAGATCCAGTTCACGCGCTGCCTTGACATCATCAAGGCGCCGCACCGGCTGACTCCAGGGAGCACCTTTCAGCAGCTCCGGATCATTCCGCGCTTCCGCAAGAATGGCGGCCATGGCGTCAACGAACGCGTCCAGCGCTTCCTTGGTTTCCGTTTCCGTCGGCTCGATCAGGAAGCACTCCGGTACCAGCAGGGGAAAATACGTTGTGGGCGCGTGCTGGTTATAGTCCAGTAGCCGCTTGGCGATATCCATGGCAGACACGCCCAGCGTCTTCGCCTCTTTTGCGAAGGTCAGCAGGAACTCGTGGCTTGCACGCCGCTCGGGGTACGCCGCGGCGCAGCCGACGGCTTCCAGCCGCTTGAGCAGGTAATTGGCCGCCAGCGTGGAATACTCGCCCACACGAATCATGCCTTCGCGGCCCAGCACGCGAGCGTAGAAATAAGCGCGCAACAACACCCCGGCATTGCCCATGAATGCGGACAACTGACCGATGCTCTGCGGCAGGTCGTTGCGATCCAGCCAGCGATAACGATCCCCGTCACGGCCCACAATCGGCGTTGGCAGGAACGGCTTCAGGCGTTCGCTGACACCCACGGGGCCCGCACCCGGGCCACCGCCACCATGGGGCGTCGCAAAGGTCTTGTGCAGGTTCATGTGAATGACATCGAAGCCCATATCGCCCGGCCGCACCTTGCCGAGAATGGCGTTCAGGTTGGCACCGTCGTAATACAGCAGGCCACCGGCTTCGTGGACGGTTTTCGCGATGGCATCAATCTGCCGTTCGAACACGCCGCAAGTGGACGGGTTGGTCATCATCAGACCGGCGGTCTGCGGGCCACAGGCGGCCTTCAGGGCTTCCAGGTCCACGTCGCCATCCCGGTTGACCGGCACTTCGCGCACGGTGTAACCGCACATCACGGCGGTCGCCGGGTTGGTGCCATGGGCGGCTTCCGGGATCAGGATCTCCGTACGTCCCTGATCATTGCGGGCCTCGTGGTAGGCGCGGATCATCGCCACCCCGGCGAACTCGCCCTGGGCACCCGCCATCGGCGTCAGCGACACGCCCTTCATGCCGGTCACTTCCTTGAGGAATTCCTGCAATTCGTACAGGCAGGCCAGGTAGCCCTGGCTGTGGCTCTCCGGCGCCAGCGGATGGCGCCCCAGGAAGCCGGGCAGCATGGCCGCACGGTTGGCGCCGCGCGGGTTGTACTTCATGGTGCAGGAACCGAGCGGGTAGAACTGCTTGTCGATGGCGAAATTCTTCGACGACAAATTGGTGTAATGACGCACCACCTGCAGTTCCGACACTTCCGGCAATGCCGGGCGGGCACGGCGGCGCAGGCTGTCGGGAATGGCCGCCAGTCGTTCAGCGGGCAGGGCTTTCGGGGCCTGGGCCATGGCCCGGCGGCCAGCGTGCGAGCGCTCAAAAATCAACAGGTCATCGCGGGTATCCGGCGTACTCATGCGGCCTCCTCGGCGAGCACTGCCGCCAGGGCGGCAGCATAGGCACTGATGTCGTCAGCGGTGCGCGTTTCGGTGGCGCACACCAGCACGCAATCGGCTAGCGCAGGGTCATCGCGGCCCAGGTCATAGCCGCCGATGATGCCGCGCGCCGCCAATGCAGGCAGCACCTCGGCGGCCGGGCGCGGCAGGCGCAATACGGCTTCATGGAATGTCGGTGCGGCGAACGCTTCACTGACGCCGTCGAGGGCGGTCAGGGCGGCCACCAGCTCCCGGGTATTGGCGTGGCAATGGGCGGCCACGTTTTCCAGGCCCTCTGGCCCGAGCAGTGACATGTAGATCGTCGCCGCCGTCATCGCCAGGCCCTGATTAGTACAGATATTTGACGTCGCCTTGGAACGACGGATGTGCTGCTCGCGAGCCTGGAGCGTCAGGGTGAAACCGGGGCGACCTTCCAGATCGACGGTACGACCAATGATACGGCCCGGCATCTGCCGCACATGTTTCTGCTTGCAGCACATGAAGCCGAAATAGGGACCACCGGAAGACAAGGGCACGCCCAGTGGCTGGCCTTCGCCCACCACGATATCGGCACCCTCTGTGCCCCACTCGCCCGGTGGCGTCAGCAGCGCCAGGGCGGTCGGGTTGACCACGGCAATCACCAGCATGCCCTGGGCGTGGGCCCAGTCGGTCAGGGCGTGTACGTCTTCCAGACAACCGAAGAAGTTCGGCTGGGCAATCACCAGGGCCGCATAGTCTTCGCCGTCGTGGGCGCTCAGCGCCGCCGGCAGGGTGGTGCCGCTGTCGCGGTCCAGCGGCACGCTGACCAGCTCAACACCCTGATTGACGCAGATGTCCTGCACCGCCTGCCGATAGCGCGGGTTGACCGCCTGCGGCATCAGTACACGACCGGATTTCGACTTGCGGTTGGCCCGCAGTGCCATCAGCACCGCTTCAGACAGACCGGAAGCGCCGTCGTACACGGACGCATTGCTGACATCCATCCCGGTGAGGCGCGCCATCAGGGTCTGGAACTCATAGATGGTCTGCAGGGTGCCCTGGCTGGCCTCGGCCTGATAAGGCGTATAGGCCGTGTAGAACTCGCCGCGCGTGGCAATTTCCCACACCGCCGCCGGAATATGATGCTCGTAGGCACCGGCCCCGAGGAAACACAGGGCGCCCGCATCCTGGCTCGCCCGGCGGGCCATCAGCGCGGTCACTTCCATTTCCGACAGCCCTTCGGGCAGGGCGTCCAGGCGTCCGGCCTTCAGGTGCTCGGGGATTTCGTCGAACAGGTCTTCGATACGTTCGGCGCCAATCGCCGCCAGCATCGCCTGCACATCATCGGGGGTGTGGGGAATGTAGGGCATCAGTCTTCGCTGTCGAGCTGTTCACGGTAGGCGTCGGCGCTGAGCAACTGCTCCAGCTCGTCGGTATCGGCCACACGAATGCGGAACAGCCAGCCGTCACCGTAAGGGTCCTGATTGACCAGTTCCGGGGTATCTTCCAGGGCCTCGTTCACGGCCACGACTTCGCCGGACACCGGGGCGTAGATGTCGGAGGCTGCCTTGACGGACTCCACGACACCGGCTTCGTCGGTGGCTTCCAGTTCCTGGCCCACCTCCGGCAGTTCCACGTACACCAGATCGCCCATGGCGTCCTGGGCGTGATCGCTGATGCCGACATAGGCGGTGCCATCATCCTCCAGACGAACCCACTCGTGGGTGGAGGCGTAACGCAACTCGGCGCGGATATCGCTCATGATCTCTTCCCTTTAAGGCTATTGCTGGTAGACGGCTTTGCCATGCCGCACGAACGGTGGGCGCACGATGCGCACCGGCAGACGCTTGTTGCGGATTTCCACTTCGGCCTCGCCGGAGACACCGGCAGGCACCCGCGCCAGGGCGATGGACACGCCCAGCGTCGGTGAAAAGGTACCACTGGTGATCTCACCCTCTCCAGCGGCGGTGAGGACGCGCTGGTGGGCGCGCAGCACGCCCTTGCCTTCCAGAATCAGCCCGACCAGTTGCTCCGGGCCAGGCTGCGCATCACGCTGGGCTTCCAGGGCGGCGCGGCCGACAAAGTCGCGCCCCTCATTGAACACCACGGTCCAGGCCATGCCCGCCTGCAAGGGCGTCACGGTCTCGTCCATGTCATTGCCGTACAGGTTCATGCCGGCTTCCAGGCGCAGGGTGTCGCGGGCACCCAGGCCACAGGGGAGCACTCCCGCTTCCAGCAATTGGGCCCAGAGGGCAACGGCATCACTTCCGGGCAGGATGATCTCGACGCCGTCTTCGCCGGTGTAACCTGTGCGGGCGATCAGCCAGTCACCGTCTTCGGCAAAACCGAACACCTTGAGTGAGGTCACGGCATCACGGCGCGGACCATCGAGCAGTGCCGCCAGACGCGAGCGCGCCTGTGGGCCCTGAACGGCCAGCATGGCCAGTTCCGGCCGCTCGCTGACCGCCACGTCGAAGCCGTCGCTCTGTTTTGCCAGCCAGGCCAGATCCTTTTCGCGGGTGCCGCAATTGACCACCAGCCGGTAGTCGTCCGCGCGCCGGTAGACGATCAGATCATCGATCACGCCACCTTCGTCGTTAAGCATGGCGCTGTACAGCGCCTTGCCCGGCACGGCCTTGTCGACGTCATTGGCAAGCAAGTGACGCAGGTAATCGCGCGCCGCCGGGCCGCTGACATCCACCACCGTCATGTGGGAGACATCAAAGACCCCGGCGTCCTGGCGCACGGCGTGATGCTCATCCAGCAGGGAGCCGTAATGAACCGGCATGTCCCAGTCGGCAAAATCGACCATGCGGCCGCCAGCGGCCACGTGCTGGTCGTAAAGCGGGGTTCGGTGTCCCATGGGGGCTGCGCATCCGGCTGTGGGTGTATGCCGCGCATTCTACATGCTTGCCCCCGCCTGTTAACACTCCTGGCCGTTAACAACCCCGGCCACCCTCAGCGCTTGATCGGCCCGGAGGTGTAATTGAGGATGGCGTCCCCCGCCGGGATACGCAGGTTGACCTCCGCCTCCAGCAAGCCCAGCGCCACCAGTTCGACATCAAGATCCACATTGCCCTGGCTCAGCAAACCCACCTCCATACGGCCGTCGCGGTAGAACTCCACCGGACCCAGCAATTCCAGGGCAAAGCCATAGCTGCGCTGGTTATGCTCCAGCGGAACGGCCGCCGGGTTGGCGCTATCCGGCAGGAAGCCGGTCAGCAACTCCAGCAGGTCTCCGGTGCCGCCCAACACCGGATTCAGCACAGGCCCGAGCAACCCGATCAGGCCACCCACCACGTCCCCCAGTCCCGGCACCACGCCAATGGCATCGGCCAGTGCATCCGGCAGGGTCTCCAGCGCGAGAATATTGACCCGCGGATCCAGTGCCGGGGAGTCGATATACAGGTTCAACGCGGTGGCGAACTGCGGGCCATCAGGGCCCTCGATGATCCAGCCCTCCACCAGGCCCGCCTCACCGTCTTCACAACGGCGGATCGGGTCCGCGTGGGGCGGAGTGGGAGTACCCGAGGTGCGTGCATCACAGGCATAGCGGACCCGCATGGCCATGGGGCCGGTATCGGCGGGGGCGGCATCGCCGATCGCGGCGCTGGCATCCACCACTACATTGCTGGTTTGCAGGATCGTCGGGTACAGATAGACCAGCACGCCGCCGCCCGCCGCAATGACTTCCGGCGGTATCGGCGTCCGTGCCACCGCCTGCGCGGCGTCGGCATCCAGGAACCCGGCCACGTCGGCATCAATGCCGCCGGTCAGGTAGATATAGCAGTCTTCGAGGGGATTGCCCTGGCGATCGTTGCCGCATTGCAGCTCGGCGTCGTTGACCACGCCACCCACGCCGGTCACTTCGACAAGCGCCGCATTCTTGCGCAGCTCCGGGTTCTCGACGGCATTGTCTTCTCCGGCGTCGCGCAGGGTGTTGCTGTTCACGTCACCGGTGGGCAGGTTGTTGAGGATGATGCGTGCCCAGTCCACCTCCGGCGCCCCGCGAAACACAATGGCCAGATCCGGCCCACCGCCATTCAGTGTCGGCGCCGCCCCCGGTGTCTGCGCCAGCAGACGGGTGCGCAGGGGCAGATTGTCCGCCGAGCAGATCATCTCGCCCGGCGTGCAGGCGCTACTGCGGCTCTGGCCGTTGGAACGCAGGGTATAGCGATAAAAGGCCCCCTCTTCCCAGCGGCTGGCTGGCGTAAACACCAGCTCACGGTCGCGCACCTGCAACTCACCGTCCACCAGCCCGGCGCTGCTGCCGTCTTCGTTCAGGCGCTCCACCACAAAACTGCCCGGTTGCCCGTCCCGTTCCAGCACAATGCTGTCGCCATTGATGATCTGGGAAAAACGCACCTCGATGGGCCGGTTCACCGGCATGCCGGGCACGGGCAACAGGTCATCACTGTTCATGCCGCCCGCGCAGCGGCCGGTAATGCCCGCGGCCAGATCACGTGCCCCGGTATCCAGCGCGCAGGGGTAGCCGGGATACACATTCAGCGCCAGCGGCGACGCCAGTGGTGCACCGTCCCGCACATACTCCGGCATGCTGAACGACAGGGTCTGCGGCATCAGCGGATTGCCCGCGATATCGGCAATGCCGTCATGCAGCACGATATCGTAGGTCTCGCCGTAGGCCAGCGCCGTATTGATCACCAGGGACACGCCGTCCAGCCGCGCGTCGAACGGCACCGGCTGCCCGGCACTGATCACCTCAAGCCGTGGCAGGTCACTGTCCAGACCCAGGCTGTTCAGATCAGGCGCCCGGGTGAAATTCACCACCACCGGGTCCCCGGGACGCTGCTTGTCCGTATTGTCCTGGAAAGGCGGCACGTTGCTGCCGGGCATCCAGGACTGCACCGCAAATTCGCGCAGGTCCGGGATCGGATCAGGCCGCTCGTCATCGTCGCCAAAGCTCTGCATGCGGAAACTCAGGGCACCAAAGGCGGTCTCGACCCCCAGCACTTCGGGTTCGACCACGGTCAGGGCATCCGCCGTCAGGCGCCCGTCTTCCACAATGGCCTGGCCGATCAGTTCCAGATGCAGAATGTTCTGGTTGAACGCGGCGTTCGCTTCGGGGTCGCCCGTGGAGATAGCGATGTCCATCAACACGCGCAGCTGGCGCGGGGCGTTGGGATTTCGGCTGAACGGATTGGGCAACAGGTAGCCCACGGCATCGGAAATGATTTCCACGGTCACGGTGCCGGAATTGAAACCTGCCGGCACCTCGCCGCCCACCCTGACCACCAGTTCATCCCCCATCAGCAGACCGCCGCGGGCGATTCGCAACGGTGACACGTCCGGGAAATCCGGCAAGAAAGCCAGCTCCGCAAAGATCATGCCTTCCTGCTGCGACGCAGTGTTTTCACCCAGCAGCGAAGCGATCACGGGCACCAGGTTTACCGTGTCCCCGGTGAGCACGGAACGCTCACCGCTGGCCGGTGCCAGCAGGGGCAATACCGAGGTGGCGCCCGCGTCGCGCGGCACGAATTGCTGCGTCATCGGCACCAGCGCATCACCATAGCGGCTCTGCACCGCCGAGCTGACAGACAACGTATAGGACGTGCCCGGCTGCAGGTCATCGTCCGGGTCCAGCGTGACAAAGCGGCCACGGGCGAGCAGGGTTGCGGGCACCAGTTCGCCATTGGCGCGCAACGATATCGAGTCGCCGTAACGCAGCGTCGAGGTATCCAGCGGCTGGGTGAACTGCAAACGGATTGAAGAGAAGTCGATGAATTCGAGTTGCTCGCCGTCGGGGATCATTCGCGCCACGGCAAACGTCTCGGACAGCACCCGGTCGGCACGCGGGCCCTTCTCGGCTGGCGCGGTGCGGAAACGGATGCCTGTGTCCGGCAGGCCCGGCAGCCGGGGCGTGCTCAGCACGTAGTCGGTGAGAGTTGCCAGGGGAGCCAGAGGTCGCACCACCATGCTGCGACCGTCATCGGTCAGCGTCACACTGGTTTCAACCACGTCACCCTGTGCCGTGGTCAATACGGCACCGTCGGCGGTGATGTCCACCGCCTGCGAGTAGCGTACGACCAGCGGTGCGCGAGGAGACACCTCGGTCTGCTCCGCCGCCGGATAGGTATAGAACACCGACAACGCCGCAGGCGCCGGGGTCACTGTCTGTTTGCTGCCGCCGCACGCCGCCAGCAGGGCGACAGCGATCAGAAGCCATGCCTGTCTGATCATCTTGCACCCCCTCAGAATTTGATCGTGATGGAGCCGGCCACCACGTGCACGTCACCGTCCGCCGTGACCAGTTCCTCGAACGGTTCACCATCGCTGGAGCGGGTGCCGGAGATGATGAAGTCGCGGTCACGCAGGTGGTGGTACTGATAGCCGAAGTCGAGACGCAACGGGAAGGCCAGCACGGGCGGATTGGCGATTTCCAGTGCGCCGCCGAAGCCGACAATGATGCGGTCATTGTCAAGATAGTTGATGTTTTCGGTGCGCGTGCTCTTCAGCGGCGAGACTTCATACGCCAACCCGGTGGACACCGACAGCATATCGTTGACCTGATACTCGGCGCCGATTCGCGGGATAAAGATATCGCGGAATTCGATATTGGCCCGCGACTTGATGGTGTCGCCCTCGAACTCGCGCTCCAGACGCGACCAGCGCTGGAACTCGCCCGACAGCGCCACGCGGGCGCGCCCGAACTGGTATTGCGCGCCCGCCGTCACGATTTCCGGCTGGAACGAATCAATGGTGCGAATCGCCAGCAGCAGACCATCACCGCCCAGTGTTTCCGGGATGGTCGCATTGGCATCCACACTGGTGCGGGTATTGGAGTAACCCTTGTAGACCAGCGCGGTATCCAGATTTTCCATCCAGCAGGGCGTGTGGCTGCAGAAGGTCTCACCCCAGTTCACGTTGACGCCCAGGATCGGGCGCAATACCGGTTTGGCCGACACTTCCAGGCGCTCACGGGACGTTGTGCCACCCAGAGTCGTGTCGGTGTTCAATGCCGCCTCTGCGTGCAGGGTGACGCGCACCGACGCGCCAACATCAATACCGCGCCACAACGTCAGGCCACCACCGATATTCAGAAACAGCGGCTGCCGGTCATAGTTCAGAAACTGGCCTTCTTCCGACTAGCCGGACTGGAAGGCCAGCATTTCCTGACCGAATTTCTCCACCCCGGCCATGAAACCCAGATAGAAGGGCGTGTTGTATTTCGTCACCGAGGACAGGTCGGTCTTCATGCCGATCAGCACCTGCTGCGACGGCGTGTCATTGAGGACGTCCCCCTCACGAGTCGGCGCGTTGAGGCCGCCCTGACTGTCCACGCGCAATTCATGCTCCGCGTGGAACAGCCCCGCCGTCAGCTCGCCACGGGGATCGCGCACCAGAAAGGCAGGGTTGTAGTAGGTCGCCGAGACCTGGCTGTTGAACAGCGACAGCCCCTGCGCCGAGGCGATATCGGTGGGCAGGATGCCGAACGTCGTGGCGGTATTGCCCATGCTGGCGAGGGCGCCTGCCGACGAGAAGGCCATGCCTGCCGCAAACACTGTGGCGACGGACAACCGGGAGGGAGAGACCATGATATTACGCTCCGCATACTTATTATTCAGGTTATTGCAGCGTGACAGACGGTTGGCGGGGCGTCAGCGGGAGTTTTTTAAGCGGCGTAGCATTCGTGTAATGCATGAGAAAAAGAGTGTAAACACGCACTTTCCCTGGCTCTACATCGCATCACACCTTGTGTTGGCACCATCGCTCCGCTTTTCGCCGCAAATCGCTCGTCACACGGCCACCCAACGCATCATAGGCGATCGCACGCCAACGGCATCATCGAGCGGAGAACCATTTTGTTAACATATTGTAAATTCAAAACAAAATGCCAGCCACTGCACAAAACGATCCGGCGCAGTGCCCCGAATGCGCTACCTGGAACGCATACGGCGCATCAGCAGGTAGACCGGTAACAGTCCGACGAGCACCAGGGTCAGGGACGGTAACGCGGCACGCGCCCATTCCCCTTCCGTGGTCATTTCGTAGATGCGGACCGCCAGGGTGTCCCAACCGAAGGGTCGCAGCAGCAGCGTTGCGGGCATTTCCTTCATCACGTCGATCAACACCAGCAGCAGGGCGGTCAACACCCCGGGCGCCAGCAACGGCAGATAGACACGGCGCACCGCCTCTGCCGGGGTCGCTCCCAGTGTGCGCGCAGCATCCACCAGGCGCGGCCGCACCCGCTCGAACGCGGCCTCCACAGGACCGTAGGCCACGGCCAGGAAGCGCACCACATACGCCATCAGCAGGGCCAGCAGCCCCCCCAGCAGAACAGGCCGGAGATTGAAGGTGGCCCCCAACCACTGATCGATGGCCGCGAAACTCAGCATGATACCCACCGCCAGCACCGAGCCCGGCATGGCATAGCCGACGGTGGCGCCGCGGACTGCCGCATGCACCAGGCGCTGGCGCCGCGTGCGCCGGACATAGCCCAGCAGCAGCGACAGCACCACGGTCGCGACCGCCGCGATGGCACCCAGCAGGAAGGTCCGTGTGACCAGCCCCCAGTAGCGGCTGTCCAGATCCATCCAGGCGCTGTCCACCACCCAGAACACCAGCCGCCCCACCGGCACCGCAAAGGCCGCCATGAATACCAGCGTGGCGTAGCCGGTCAGCAGCCAGCGCTGCAATGGGCGGGGGCGCACCCGGTGCATCTGCTGCCCGCCCTGCTGGGCAAACCGGGCACGGCCACGGCCCATCCGTTCCAGCACCAGCGTGACCAGCACGAACAGCAACAGCAGCGAGGCCAGTTGCGCCGCCGCGTTCAGGGTGCGCAGGTGATACCAGCTCTTGTAGATAGCGGTGGTAAAGGTGTCATAGTTGAACACCGCCACGGCACCAAAGTCCGCCAGGGTTTCCATCAGGGCCAGCGCCAGGCCCGCCGCGATGGCGGGGCGCGCCATCGGCAGCGCAACGCGCCAGAACGCCGCGTACGGCCCGAGCCCGAGGATGCGGGCCTGCTCCATCAGCGTCCGCCCCTGCACCATAAAGGCGGCACGGGCCAGCATGTACACGTAGGGATAGAACACCAGCGACAGGCTGACGATCACCAGCCACGGCTGGCGCACGCTGCCGCCGGAGAAAAAAGGCAGCCACTGGCGCAGGCTGCCTTGCACCGGCCCGGAAAAATCGAGCAAGTCCAGCGCCACAAACGCCAGCACGTAGGCGGGCACCGCCAGCGGCAGCAGCAGTGCCCAGTCGAAGAAACGGCGACCGGGAAAATCAAGAGAGGAAACCATCCACGCGAGGCTGACCCCGAGCAGCAACACACCCGCGCCCACGCCCACCAGCAACAGCAGGGTGTTGAGAATCAGATCCTTGAGGACGGTATCCGCCAGATGGCGCCAGACGGCCGATTCGTCGCCCAGCCAGGACAGCCCGAGCACCGCAATGGGCATCAGCACCATGGCCGACAGCACCAGGGTGAGCACCACCAGGGCATCGGGGCGCCAGCGCCGCAGCTTCATTCGGGTTGCAATCAGGTGCATGGCATCGGGTCAGGCAATGGAGGGCACATTCTGCCCGCCATGCCTGCCTTCCGCCAGTCGGACCTCAACGATAGCCGGCCCGGTCCATGAGTTTGACCGCCTCGACCTGGCGACGCCCGGCAATTTCCACATTCAGATCGTCCGCACGGAAACTGCCCCAGGCGGCCACCGCTTCGTCAGGTGCGACATCCGGGTTCACCGGGTATTCGAGATTCAGGTCAGCCAGCAGGCTTTGCGCTTGCGGCTGTGCCATCCAGCGCAGCAGGTCCAGCGCGGCTTCGCGGTTCGGCGCATGGCGGGTGAGACCGGCCCCGGAGATATTGACGTGGACACCGCTCTCGCCGTCACCCTGGTTGGCCCAGAACAGACGAATCGGCAGATCAGGGCGATCCCGCAGCAGGCGGCCAAAGTAGTAGGTATTAACGATACCGACATCGCACTGCCCGGCCACAATGGCCTCCATCACCGCATTGTCGTTGGCAAAGACGTCGGTCGCCAGATTGCCGATCCAGCCACGCACCACCTCCTCGGCCTGCGCTTCACCCAGACGTTCGATCATGGTGGCCACCAGCGACTGGTTATAGACCTTCTTGGAAGTGCGCAGGCACAGGCGATCCGCCCACGCCTCATCGGCCAGCGCTTCGTAGGTGGAGAGTTCCGCAGGGTCGAGCCGCTCGGTGGAGTACACCAGTGTGCGAGCGCGCACAGTCAACCCGAACCAGCGGCCTTCCGAATCGCGCAGGTGCGCGGGCACGGCATTTTCCAGATCACTGTCCTGTACCGGCTGCAACAGATCCCGGTCGGCGGCCAGCCACAGGTTGCCTGCATCCACCGTGATCAGCATATCTGCCGGGCTGCTCGCGCCTTCGGCCTGCAAGCGGGTGATCAACGCGGCTTCGTTGTCGGTGATGTAGCGAATGCGGGTGCCGGTCTCTGCCGAATAGGCGTCGAAGACCGGCTTGACCAGATGATCCGCGCGGGACGTATAGACCACGATTTCGTCACCGCTGCGCGAGTCACTACAGGCCGCCAGCGTCAGGACACACAGGGCGATCAGCCCGCTCTTTATACTCATGCCAAGGCAAATGCGCACAACACCACTCCCGATAAAGAAAGCAAGAATGGTTCGCATTATCTTTCAATGACAGGCCCGCGCGCAAGCTGCGGCAGATCCCCCTTTCGCCCCAAAGCTTCGCGTGCCAGCATCTGCTTCACCGGCGCCAGCCGGTTCACCCAGCGCATGCCGGTATTGCGCGCCCAGCGCCACTCCAGCCCGTTCGCCTCGAACAACGCCTTGATGCCTGAGAGCGCCCTGATCATCAGGGCATTGTGCCCCCAGCGGCGGCGCTGATAGCGGTTCAGTGCCGAGTCATGCCAGGCGGGCAATCCGCGGGACAGGGCGCGCTGCATTTCTTCAGCCAGCACGGCGGCGTCCAGCAGACCCAGATTGATACCCTGCCCCGCCAGCGGATGGACTACATGAGCGGCGTCCCCCATCAATGCCAGGCCGGGGCGCACATAGTCGCTGGCATGCAGCGTGTGGATCGGAATGACCTGACGAGCGCCCTGGAACGCCAGCGCCCCGAGGCACCCGCCACTGGCCTGACTGAGGGCCAGGTCAAACGCCTCCGGCGGCAACGCCATCAGGCGCTCCGCTTCCTTCGGCCACAGTGACCAGACCAGCGACACATCGCGGCCATCACCCGGCAACGGCAAAAGTGCCAACGGCCCGGAGGTGAGAAAACGCTGACGCGCGCAGGCACCATGGTCATGCTCTGACCGCACACTGCCAACAATGGCGACATGCCCGGTGTCCTGCAGGGGTGCCGGAATACCGGCTGCATCACGCACCCGGGAGCGAGCGCCATCCGCGCCCACCAGCAGCGGCGCGCGAAACACCTGACCATCGTCCAGCGTCACCTGCCAGACCTCCCCCTGACGGCGGATATCCCGGGCACGCACTGAGGAGTGCCAGACCACATTGGCGGGTCGGGCGGCATACAAGGCGGCCACCAGCGCCTCGTTTTCAACAATCCAGCCGAGCGCTGACGCCTGCACCGAGGCGGCATCAAACTCGACTTCGCCGGTGCCGTCTCCATCCCAGACCTGCATGCGTGCGTAGGCCTGCACCCGTTCTGCGGGCAGCCGCGCCCAGGCATCGACCTGCGACAGCATGCGCTGACTCGCCTCTGTCAGGGCGGAGACACGGGGACGGGCCGGGCCTTCCGGCATCGCGGGTTCGGGCGCCGCATCCAGCACCCGCACTCGCAGACCGGTATCAGCCAGAGCCGCCGCAAGCATGCCGCCTGCCATGCCGCCCCCCACAATCATCACGTCCATGCTGTCATCCCCCATTGGCCACCCCCATGGCGCGAGCGGCAAAACCGCTGCGCAAGCCCGGCAGGATATCCAGCGCCACCAGCCCGAGCTGGCGGGTGTGCGCAAACGGCCCGAAGCGCACCCGGAACAGCTCCGGCACCCAGCGCGAGGCCTGCTTGATCAGCGCCTGGTCGGCGGCACGGCCCTCGGCATAACGGCGCAGCATTGCAACGTCGCCGGGGGTTTCTGTTTCGCCCAGCGTGGTGGCCAGACTGGCCAGATCCCGCAGGGTCAGGTTGAAGCCCTGTCCGGCGACCGGATGCAGGCTGTGGGCGGCATTGCCGACGACCACAGCGTGGGGCACATACTGTCCACACGACTGTGTGAGCACCAGCGGATAGCGTTGCCGCTCGCCCAGACGCGCAAACCGGCCCAACCGATCCTCACCGAAGGCGTCCAGCAAACGCTCCAGCAGAGGAACGTCTTGCAATGCAGCCAGTTCATCAATGAAGGCCCGCGGACCGGTCCACACCAGCGCCATGCGCGCCTCCGGCAGCGGCAGCAGGGCCAGCGGTCCGGTATCGAGGAAGCGTTCCCAGGCCACCCCGGCAGCCGCAGGCAGGTGCTGCGCCAGCGCCACGTTGGCCACCAGGGCATCGTGCCCGGTGTCATGATGGCGGGCGCTTATGCCCAGCGCATCGCGTACCCGGGAGCGGGCGCCGTCGGCCGCCACCAGCAGGGCGCAGGTCAGCGTCGTGGCGCGACCGCCCTGGGTCAGCGAAACGGCATAGCCGCCCGTCAGGCGTTGCACGCGCTCAACGGTCGCGCTGGCCAGCAGTTGAATGGCCTCATCACGCCGGGCCGCCTCCAGCAGCACCTGACCCAGCCAGCGATTTTCAACCACCGCCCCGAGACGCGGCAGCCCTTCCTCTTCGGCGCGCATGCGTGTCTGCCCCAGGCGGCTGCGCCGGGACACATCCACGCTCAGGATCGGGGCGGCACGGGCCAGCAAGGCTTCATCCAGCTCAAGATGACTCAACAGATCCAGGGAGCCGGCGGAAAGGGCGGTGCTGCGCGCATCGAAACTGGGGGTATCCAGGGCCTCACCTTCCGCCAGCGGCGAGGCCTCGACCAGGGTGACCTGTGGCTGGCCGGCGCGGCGCAGCAGCAAGGCCAGGGCCAGGCCCGCCATGCCACCCCCGACAATCACGATGCCCCGGGGCGCTGCGCCCGGCCCGGTGGTCATGCGCGACGCTGCCGTTTCTGGTCCGCCATCAGGGCCTCGATCTCCGTCACGGATTTGGGCACGTCGGCGGTCAGCACGTCATGCCCGTCACGGGTCAGCGCCACGTCGTCCTCGATGCGAATGCCGATACCGCGCCAACGTGCATCCACGGCCTCGTTGTCCGGCGCCACATACAGACCGGGCTCCACCGTCAGCACCATGCCCGGCTCCAGCACACGCCAGGCATCATGCACGCGGTAATCGCCCACATCATGCACATCCAGGCCGAGCCAGTGCCCGGTGCGGTGCATGAAGAACGGCTTGTAGGCTTCCGTCTCGATCAACTCACTGACGTCGCCCTGAAGCAGTCCCAGATCTCGCAAGCCCTGGGTCAGCACCGCCTGCGCGGCTTCATGGAAGGCGTTCCAGTGCTGGCCCGGGTGGACCTCGGCAATGGCCGCATGCTGGGCCGCCAGCACCACCTCATAAAGCGCCTGCTGTTCGCGGCTGAAGCGCCCGTTCACCGGGAAGGTCCGGGTAATATCACTGGCATAGCTGTGATACTCGCAACCGGCATCCACCAGCACCAGATCACCATCGCGCAGCTTGTCGCTGTTGGTGATGTAATGGAGCACGCAGGCATTGGCGCCGCCACCCACAATCGACGGGTAGGCCGGCGAGCGGGCGCCATGGCGCATGAACTCGTGCAGGTATTCCGCTTCCAGCTGGTATTCGTACATGCCGGGGTGCACCGCCTGCATGGCGCGCACGTGCGCCGCCGCCGCAATTTCCCCGGCCCGGCGCATGACCTTCAGCTCTGCGGCCGATTTGTAAAGACGCATGTCATGCAGCAGATGCGTCAGCGCCAGAAACTCGCCCGGCGGGTGCGCGCCACTACGAACCTTGGCGCGAATGCTGTTGACCCAGGTCATCACGTGTCGGTCGAATTCCGCATCACGGCCCAGGTCATAGTAGACCCGCTCGCGCCCCTCGATCAGGCCGGGCAGGATCTCGTCGATATCACTGATGGGAAAGGCATCGTCGGCACCGTACTCTTTCACCGCCCCCTCGGGCCCGGCACGGTAGCCGTTCCAGATTTCCATGGTGCGGTCACGGTCACGGCAGAACAGCACGAACTCGCCATGCTCCCGGCCGGGGATCAGCGCCATGACCGCTTCCGGCTCCGGAAAGCCGCTCAGGTACCAGAAATCGCTGTCTTGCCGGTAAGGGTGCTCGACATCGCGGTTGCGGGTGCGCTCGGGGGCGGCGGGCAAGATCGCAATGCTGTTGTCTTCCATCTGCGCCATCAACTGGCGGCGGCGACGGGCAAACTCCTGGCGGGTAATCGACATGCTGTCTCCTGCGCTACAACTCAATACTTCGACGGTCAGTGCGTCACCGGCGGCGTGGTGGTGCCAGGGGCTTTACTCTGGTCGCGGGCCATGACCATTTCCGTGAAGACCATCAGGGCAGCCATGCGGGTGTGTTCGCTGATCTGCGCAAACATTTCCTCTTCGTCATCACTGTTCTCCTCCGGTAGCCCCACCTGACTGATGGCAGCCAGATCCGACAGCGCTTCTTGCAGTCCGGCGGGCAACTCGCTGTCTTTCAGACCGGCACTGCCGGTGCCGAAGCCGACCAGAAAGCCTTCGCACCATTGCGCCAGCGCGGCAACCCGTTGACCCAGCTCTTCACCATCGTCGGGCAGCAACAACACCAGTTCCATGCTCTCCCCGGCGAACCCCTCTGCCGCCAGGTCACGCAAGGCCAGCAGGGAGGCCGACACCTCCGCAGGCCACTGGCCACCCAGTTCAGCATGGGCGCCCAGCACGCCCAGCACCTCGGCGTCATGGCGACCACTGCCAGTGCTCAACAAACCGCAGACCACGCCGTGCAGTTCCGCCGGGCTGTGGCGCACGCCAGCCTGGCCGAGTGCGTCCATCAGGGGTTCGAAGTAGTCTGCAGTGCCTTGAGCCATGAAATCGTCCTGTGTCGGGGCGCGTTGACCCCCTGCGGGGCCGTCTCTATAGTACGAGCGGGGGTATTCCTTAGGATAACAGTGCGCACTCTGCCATGAAATCGGAAGATCAGCTTCGGCAACTGGAAGCCCGCGTCGAGGAACTGGTGACTATCAGTGCCCGGCTGCGAGAAGAGAACCAGACCTTGCATTCCCGCGAGTTGCGACTGCTTGAGGAGCGCGCCCAGTTACTCAAGAAGAACGACGTGGCCAAAGCCAAGGTCGAAGCCATCATTACCCGCCTGAAGTCGCTGGAGCAGGAATCATGAGTGAGTCGGATTCCGTTGTCGTGCATCTGCTGGACAAGGAATACCGCGTCGCCTGCCCGCCCGGCGAGCGCGACAACCTGTTGCGTGCGGCCCGCTACCTGGACCAGCAGATGCGTGAAGTGCGTGATGCCAACGTGATCGGCCTGGAGCGTATTGCCGTCATGACCGCGCTGAACCTCGCCCACGAACTGCTGCAAACCTCCTCGGCCCTGCAACACCAGCCTGACAGCGAGCGGCTGGGCAAGCTGCTCGGCAAGGTGGACGCTGAAATCAGCGCCTACCACCGTCTGCAGGAAAGTCGCCTCTGACGTAGCAGGCGCTGCCCTGATATAATGTCCCTGTGTTCCCTGGTGTATACGCCAGCCAGGCGATGTCCCTGAGCCGATGTTTTACATACCGGGGGCGAATACTGGCGAGTCTGTGCGCATGTCCGCCCTGGTGCGGAAAGCCTGAAGGCGCGCCTGACGCCACCACCTTGAACCGCAGGGTTCAAGGGCCAAGCCACGGCAGCGGTACGACCGGGGAACACTATTTCCCGCCGGGCATTTGCATCAGGATCCGCCATGTCGATTCCGGGCCTTACTGCCGCCCAGCAGCAACAGCGCCGCACCCTGCGGCGACGCCTGCGCCAGCAACGCCGCGCCCTGACACCCCTCGCCCAACAAACCGCCGCCCGGCACCTGGCACAACAACTTTCCCGGCTCCCTGTTCTGCGTCACGCACAGCGCATTGCCGTTTATGCGCACGCCGACGGCGAGATCGATCCTCAGCATCTGTTCCGGCAATCTGTCCGGCCGTCTGGCTGGCGCCACCGAACACTGGCTTTACCAGTGCTGCCCGCGGTGGGGCCGGGCCCGTTAACATTCGTGCGTCAGCAACCGGGCCAACGCATGAGACGAAACCGTTTCGGCATCAGCGAGCCGCGCCCCGAGCGCCGGCATCTGATACCGGCCTGGACGCTGGACGTCATACTGCTGCCCCTGGTCGCGTTCGACCTGGCAGGCAACAGACTGGGAATGGGAGGGGGGTTTTATGACCGCACGCTGGCGGACCTGGCACGTCGACCACGCCGTCCTGTACTGCTCGGCGTAGCGCACCATTTTCAGGGCACACAAGAACTCGTTGCGGCACCCTGGGATGTGCCGCTGGACGGAATCGTGACAGACAGAGAGTGGATCGTTACCGCGTAACGGTAATGCTCTTCACGCCAGCGCTGGCCGCCATCTGATCATGACGCGACTCATTGCCACCGTAGGTCAGGGTGCTGACCAGCACGCCAAGACCAAAAATCACTGCCAGAATGACCAATGCATCAGGTTTTTTCTTGTTCATTGCTTCAGGCTTCCCCGCGCCTTGTCGTTCAACATATTCATAACGCCCTGTTTCGAGGCTACTCCCTGCCTGCAAAAACGATGCCACGTAAACACCCTGTGGCATACGAAGACCGGCCTGCAACGCCGGGTAGGAAAGACTACCGGTATGTGACAGCACATAACCGGAACGGGTTCAAAAAATGAACAATTGCGGACCATAAGTCAAGGGGTTAGGCCGAATCTCTGAGATTCGACCTTATATTCCGCATTTAACTGTCATTATGGACAGTGAGGAAAGCGTCAACGCAGGAACAACTGATAGGCGGGATTATCGCTCTCTTCGGTCATCGGATAGGGCACGTCACGGAGGCCCTTGAGCAACCTGGACTGCTCGCCTGCGGGCACCTGGAAGCCCACCAGCACCCGCCCGTAGGCCGCACCGTGATTGCGATAATGGAACAGGCTGATATTCCAGTGGCTCCCCAGTGACATCAGGAACTTCAACAATGCCCCCGGGCGCTCCGGAAACTCCACCCGGAAAAGCATTTCGCTGGACGCCGTGGCCATGGCCCGCCCGCCAACAAGGTGGCGGATATGCAGCTTCGCCATCTCGTTGCCGGTCATGTCCACCACCGGGTAACCCTTGTCTTCCAGTGTGCGGATCAATGACGACAGGTCATCCGAACCGGGGCGGATCTGGACCCCGACAAAAATGGTGGCCTCACGTTCATCGCGATAACGGTAGTTGAATTCGGTGATGGCACGCCGCCCCAGCGTCTGGCAAAACTGCCGGAAGCTGCCGGGACGCTCCGGAATGGTCACCGCCAGGATCGCCTCGCGCTGCTCACCGACCTCGGCCCGCTCCGAGATATGTCGCAGCCGGTCGAAGTTCACATTGGCACCGCTATGCACGGCCACCAGCGTCTTGCCTTCGGCACCGTGCTGGCTGACCCAGTTCTTCAGGCCCGCCAGCGCCAGCGCCCCTGCCGGCTCGGCAATGGACCGGGTGTCTTCAAAAATGTCTTTCACCGCCGCACAGATTTCATCGGTGTTGGCCGTGATCACTTCGTCCACGCACTTGCGCAGCACCCGGAAGGTCTCCTTGCCCACCTGTTTGACGGCTACACCGTCAGCAAACAGACCCACTTCAGGCAGCACCACGCGACGCTGCTTTTCCATCGCCGCCTTGAAACAGGCGGCATCTTCCGGTTCCACCGCAACGATGCGCACATCCGGCCGCAGGTACTTGATATAGGCCGCCACGCCCGCCGCCAGACCGCCACCGCCCACTGGCAGAAATACCGCATCAATCGGTCCCGTATGCTGGCGCAGTATCTCCATGCCCACGGTACCCTGACCGGCAATCACCTCCGGATCATCGTAGGGGTGCACGAAGGTCAGATTGTCACGCGCTTCCAGCTCCCGGGCGTGGGCCAGCGCCTCATCGAAACTGTCGCCATGCAGCACGACCTTGCCGCCCCGCTCACGGACCGAACGCACCTTGATCTCCGGCGTAGTGCGCGGCATGACAATCACCGCCTTGAGCCCCAGAAAGCTGGCCGCCAACGCCACGCCCTGGGCATGGTTGCCCGCGGAAGCGCAGATGACACCACGCTGTTGCTGAGCCGGTGTGAGGCCCGCAATCTTGTTGTAGGCGCCACGGAGCTTGAAGGAGAACACGGGCTGAAGGTCTTCCCGTTTCAGCAGCACACGGTTGTTCAGACGACGGGAGATCAGGCCGACTTCATGCAACGGGCTTTCGATGGCCACGTCGTAGACGCGGGCCTGCAGAATCTTCTTGATGTAGCGGTCCGGCATGATACGGGCCTGATTTTCCAGTCGGGAGGTGAAGGATTGTACAGGGCGGTGGCCTGTTGCGCCTACCAGCATGACCCGGACGCGCTGCTGCCGTAAACTGGGCCCTCGAACGACGACGCACCACTACCCGGATAGCCCCTCATGGATCAGGATGCACTGAAGAAAGCCGCCGCCGACATGGCATTGACCTTCATACAGCCCGGCACCGTCGTCGGCGTCGGCACCGGCAGCACCGCCAACTTCTTCATTGACGGCCTCGCCGCGATGAAAGACGACATCAAGGGGGCGGTCGCCAGCTCCGAGGCCAGCGCAAAACGTCTGCAGTCGCATGGTATCGCGGTACTGTCACTGAATGACGTCAACGAGATTCCGGTCTACGTGGATGGCGCAGACGAAGTCACCCGCCACCGCGAGATGATCAAGGGTGGGGGCGGCGCCCTGACCCGCGAGAAGATCGTCGCTGCCGTGGCCGATCAGTTCATCTGCGTGGTGGATGCCAGCAAGCGGGTCAACCGGCTCGGCGCCTTCCCGCTGCCGGTCGAGGTCATCCCCATGGCCCGCTCCTATGTCGCGCGGCGCCTGACCGCACTGGGCGGGCGCCCGAAGTACCGGGAAGGCTTCGTCACCGACAACGGCAATATCATTCTGGATGTGCACGGGCTGGACATCATGCGCCCGATCAAGCTGGAAGAAGACATCAACAATATTGTCGGCGTCGTCACCAATGGGCTGTTTGCCCGGCGCCCCGCCGATGTCGTCCTGATGGCCACCCCCCAGGGCGTCGAGCGTTTCTGAGGACCGCAGCGAGCGGCGGGCTCAGACCACCTCGGTGCGCGTCACCAGAAAGTTGCCCAGCCGGATGGCCAGCCGGTCCCCGGCCTCCAGGGGACCCACGCCTTTCGGCGTGCCGGTAAACACCAGATCCCCGGGCATCAGCGTGAAATGGCGGCTGATCTCCGCCACCAGCGGAAACGTCGGAAACAACATCTGCCCGGTGTGGCCGTACTGCCGCACCGCATCATTCACATCCAGCATCACATCCAGATTCTGGCGCGTGGACACCCCGCGGGCATCAATCATCCCGGACACCGGCGCGCTGCCATCAAAGGCCTTGGCCCGCTCCCACGGCAAGCCCCCCGCCTTGAGCCGGTCCTGCACATCGCGCAGCGTCAGATCCAGACCGATCCCGTAACCCACAATGGCCTTTTTCGCGTCTTCTTCCGAAGCATCGCGTAGTGGCGCACCAATCAGCACCACCATTTCCACCTCATGGTGCACCGCGCCCTGATTCCGCGGAATGACCAGCGGCGCATCCAGAGAGCACAAGGCCGTCGCCGGCTTCATGAACAATACCGGCTCTGTCGGCACCTCATTACCCAACTCGCGGGCATGCTCGGCGTAATTCCGCCCGACACACACCACCTTGCCCACCGGCAAATCCACCGGCGAACCATCAATCCATTTGTGTTGATACGTCATGGGCTATCTCAGAGCAACTTGCCGGGATTCATGATGCCGTTGGGATCAAAGATCTGCTTCATGGCGCGCATATAATCGATCTCGGCTTCCGAGCGGGAGTAATGCAGATACGGCTTCTTGGTCATCCCCACACCATGTTCTGCCGAAATCGAACCGTCGTACTTCTGTACGATCTCGAACACCCATTTCGACACATTATTGCAGCGCTCAAAGAATTCCTCTTTGGCCAGTGCCGCAGGCTTGAGAATATTCAGGTGCATGTTGCCGTCACCAATATGGCCAAACCAGACAATTTCGAAGTCCGGATACGCCTCCTGCACCACCGCATCCACTTCTTCCACAAATGCCGGCACCTTGCTGACACTGACCGCAATATCATTCTTGTAGGGCGTATGCGGCGCGATGCTTTCCGAAATGCGCTCGCGCAACTGCCACAGCTGCTCCAGCTGCTGCAAAGACTGGCTCATGACACCATCCAGCACCCAGCCCTGCTCGACGCAATGCTCGAAGATTTCCATGGCCTGTTCCGCCGTGGCCTCGGAGAGCTGTTCGAACTCCAGCAGACAGTAGAAGGGCGCGTCCGTATCGAATGGCCGCGGCACCCCGTGCGCCAGCACATGTGCCATTGCCTTGTCCGAGAAAAATTCGAATGCCGTCAGGTCAATCTGCTGCTGGAACGCATGCAGCACCTTCATCACCTCAGCGAAGCCCGGCGAGCCCAGCACCAGCACGGCCAGATCCTTCGGCTGCCGCGCCAGCTTCACCGTCGCTTCCACCACAAACCCCAACGTGCCTTCCGAACCGATGAACAGATGCCGGAAGTCATAGCCCGTCGCGTTCTTGATCAATCCCTTGTTCAGGTCCAGCAGATCCCCCTTGCCCGTCACCACCTTCAGCCCGGTGATCCAGTCCCGCGTCATACCGTAACGGATCACCTTGATCCCCCCGGCATTGGTGCCGATGTTGCCGCCGATCTGGCTGGAACCCGCCGAGGCAAAATCCACCGGATAGAACAGCCCCTGCTCCTCCGCATAATCCTGCAGCTGCTGGGTAATGACCCCCGGCTGCACCGTGACCGCCCGATCGTAAGCATCAAAGCCCAGCACCTTGTTCATGCGATCAAACGCCACCACCGCCTCACCGCTGGCCGCCACCGCCCCCGCCGACAGGCCCGTCCGCCCGCCGGAGGGCACCAGCGCGATGCCATGCTCATTGGCCAGGCGCACGATCTGCTGCACCTCCTCCACCGTCTCGGGTAACAGCACCACGCTGGGCGCGGGCGCCCAGACCTTGGTCCAGTCCACCCCGTAGCGCTGACAGCTGTCAGCATCGGTCAGGCAGCGAGTATCGCCCAGCAGGGGACGGAAGAGGTCTGCAACGGTGTCTTGACTCATGTTTTCCAATCTCCGGGGGAGAGGCCAATCTGTAATGTTGGTCTGGATGACGACCACTGAGCGTGACGGCCATCGGGGTGCGGTGCACCTTGCCAGGACTGTGTGAGGCATGGATGCCGAACGCAAGCCCCCAGGGACGGGTTCACGGCGGGTCCTGGCAAGGTGCACCGCACCCCGATGGCCCTTACCACGAAACCAGCCAGTCACACGGACGGCATCGCTATTTCGGGGGTTTCCTGCAAGCCCGATATGATACCATACGCGCCCATTTCAGAGGTTACCGGAATTACACCCATGGCCAGAACGTCTCTCGAGAAGGACAAGATCCGCGTACTGCTCCTGGAAGGCATCCACGACACCGCCGTGGAAAACCTGCGCCAGAGCGGCTACACCAATGTCGAACTCCTCAAGGGCGCCCTGACTGGCGATGACCTCAAGGAAAAAGTGCGCGACGCCCACATCATCGGCATCCGCTCACGCACCCAGCTCACCGAAGACGTCTTCGCCGCCGCCGAGAAACTGATGGCCGTAGGTTGCTTCTGCATCGGCACCAACCAGGTCGACCTGAGCGCCGCCCTCAGTCGCGGCATCCCGGTCTTCAACGCCCCCTATTCCAACACCCGCTCAGTCGCCGAACTGGTCGTGGCCGAAGCCATCATGCTGATGCGTGGTGTGCCCGAGCGGAACGCCTCCTGCCACCGCGGCGGCTGGATGAAATCCGCCAAGGACAGCTACGAAGTGCGTGGCAAGAAACTCGGCATCGTTGGCTACGGCAACATCGGCGCCCAGGTCAGCGTGCTGGCCGAATCCATGGGCATGAAGGTCTACTTCTACGACGTGGTCACCAAACTGCCCCTGGGCAACGCCACCCAGGTGGGCAGCCTGAACGACCTGCTCGCCATGAGCGACGTGGTCAGCCTGCACGTACCGGACACCCCCAACACCCGCTGGATGATGAAAGAGCCCCAGCTGCGTGCCATGAAGCCCAAGAGCTACCTGATCAACGCCGCGCGCGGCAAAGTGGTGGATATCGATGCCCTGTGCGCCGCCCTGCGCGACGGCCACCTGCTGGGCGCGGCGATCGACGTCTTCCCGGAAGAACCCAAGTCCAACGACGACGAGTTCCTGTCACCACTGCGTGAGTTCGATAACGTCATCCTGACCCCGCACGTGGGCGGCTCCACCCAGGAAGCCCAGGAAAACATCGGCGCCGAAGTGGCAGAGAAACTGGTGCGTTACTCCGACAACGGCTCGACGCTGTCTGCCGTGAACTTCCCGGAAGTGGCTCTGCCCTCACACCCCGGCATGCATCGCCTGCTGCACATTCACGCCAACGTGCCCGGCATCCTCAGCCAGATCAACCAGGTGTTCTCGGACAACGGCATCAACATCGCCGCCCAGTTCCTGCAGACCAACGAGAAGATCGGCTACGTCGTGATCGATGTGGACGCCGAGTACAGCCAGCTCGCACTGGAAAAACTGCGCAACATCCAGGGCACCATCCGCACCCGCGTGTTGTTCTGAGGCACCACGATCAGCACGGCGCCCGAACGGCCTTCACCGCCGTTCGGGCGCCTCATCTCGACAGCCCGCCCGCAGACCGCTACCTTGTCGGTTCAAGCATCTGACTGGCTTCCCATGCTGCGACACGACCCGCGCCCGCTTCTGTCTTCCCTGCGACCCGTTTTGCTGGGAGCCTTGCTGACGGCCCTGCTGACAGGCTGTGCCACCAGCTCGCTGTTCAATCCCTATCCCTGGCAGGCCGAGCAGTGGAAAAGTGCACTCGCCAGCGACCAGCCGGAAGCCGCCGTCACACGCCTGAACCGACGCACCCGGGGTGCCGACCGGCTGCTGTATCTTCAGGAGCGTGGCCGCGCCGCGCAGATCGCCGGCGACCTGACGCAAAGCATCGATGATTTCCGCGAAGTGATCCGGCTGTACGATGAACAGGACGATCAGGCGCGCATTCGCGCCAGTGGTGCAGGCGCCGGCCTGACCGCCCTGATGGTCAACGACAATGCCATTCCGTATCGCGGTCAGGACTACGAACGGATCATGGTGCATGGTCTGCAGGCACTGAATTACTGGCAAACCGGCGACCTTGACGCTGCGGCGGTGGAATTCCGCCGCGTCACCCTGGAGCAGCAGGTCGCCGAGCAACGCCGGGAGCGGGAAATCGGCGATGCACTGGCGGATGGCGAACCGGTCGCCGCCGTGAGCGACTTCGGCCGCGAGCTGGCAGGCCTCAACAGCGCCGCCGCGAGCGTACGCTCCAGCATCCAGAACGCCTACTTCTATTATCTGGCCGGGGTCTTCCGGGAGGGCATCGGCGACTACAACAATGCCCTGGTGGACTACAAGCGGGCCTGGGAGGTGAATCCCGACCTGAGCCTGTTGCCAGCCGACATCGCCCGCGTGGAAGCGCGCATGAACCGCCGCTATGTCAGCGATCAGGGGCTGGTGGTCATCGCCTATGAGCAGGGCTTTGTGCCGCCCCGTGAAGAAGTCAGCCTGCCGATCCCGACCATTCACGGCTACTTTGCCATAGCTTTCCCCACCTACGGCGGCGACCTGATCGGCCCGGCCCCGCTACGCATAGAGCACAACGGGCAGGACCCGGCGCGCACGGAAGTGGCCACCGCCGTCAGCGGTATGGCCGCGCGCGCCCTGCGTGAAGCCGTGCCCGGCATGCTGGCACGGCAGACCCTGCGCGCGGCGGCAAAATACGAGGCGCAAAAGCGCGCCAATGAAGACCTGGGCCTTTTCGGTGCCTTCGCCACTCAGGTCTATAATCTGGTTTCTGAAACCGCCGATCTGCGCAGCTGGCTGACCTTGCCCGCCTACGCCCAGGTCGCCCGGCTGGAACTTCCTCCGGGCCAGCAGACTCTCAGGTTGTCGGGGTCAGGAGGCAGTGCTAACGTGGAAATTCCGGTGACCAGAGGGGGCATGACCCTGGTGCGTGTCATTGATACCGGAACCCGCCTGCACGTAACCGTGATGCCCGCCCTGGAGGAACAACGATGAAATACCTTGCCCTGGTGCTGCTGCCCCTGCTGCTGGCTGCCTGCGCCACCACCTCATCCCTGCCGGAAGAAGACCGCAACGTGATGCGTTACGACAGCGTGTCGCTGGACGGTCGCCTTGAATTGCTCGAAGTGAACCGCGCCCAGGCCGGTGATCTGATCCGCACACAGGTTCTGGTGCGCAATCGCTCGGCCTTTGCCCTCTCATACCAGTACAAGTTCCGCTGGTATGATCGCAACGGTTTCGAGATCGCCCCGGACGGAGAACCGTGGCGCCCGCGCCAGCTGGCTGGCCGCAGCGAGGAACGTTTGCAGGGCGTGGCGCCGAATGCCTCGGCGGTGCGTTTTGAAGTCTGGGTCCGGGAACAGTAACTCCGGCCATCATTGATCTGAAGGAGACAACGCGATGATGCGTGCATTGACACTGGCTGTGATGGTGATGGCGCTGGCCGTAACCGGCTGTACCCGGGTGCAATATGGCGACGCCACGGCCACGGAAACGGTCACCGTGGACTTCGGTTCCACCGATCTGCAGATGATTGCCACCTCCATGGTGGACGACCTGCTGCGCTTTCCGCCGGTGGTCCAGTTGACCGCCGAACGCCGCCCCGTGGTGTTCGTGGACCGCGTTCAGAACCGCACCGTCGAACACATCGATACCGAATCGGTCACCGACAGCATTCGTACTCGCCTGATCCAGTCCGGCAAATTCCGCTTCGTGGACATGACCGTGGTGGACCGCGTACGCGAGCAAATGGACTTCCAGACCCAGAGCGGCATGGTTGATCCGGCCACCGCCGTGTCCATGGGCCGGCAAATCGGTGCCGAGTTCATGATGTATGGCGCCCTGACCAGTATCGTCAAGCGCGACAACCGCACCCGTGATGTCTATTACAAGTTCACGCTGAACATGATGAACCTGGAAACCGGCATCATCGAGTGGTCCAGCGAGAAAGAAATCCGCAAGACCCAATCACGTCGACTGTTCGGGATGTAATCCCGCGAGGGGGGATGCCATGCGACTGCCATCGCTTCTGCTTGCCTTGCTGTTGAGTGTCAGCCTGGCGCTCAACAGCCATGCCGCCGAGACGGTCACCCGCAACGCCAGCGGCTACGGCGGCTCGCCACAACAGGCGGTGGCCAACGCGCTGGTGGAAGCGGCCCGCCAGGGCCTTGGGGTGGTTGTCACCCTGGACCCGGCCTTCCGGACACAGGTCAGCGAATGGGTCGTGCAGCAGGGCATCGTCACCGGACGCTGGTACAGCGAACCCGAGGCCCAGCTACCCACCCTGGCGGCCGTTTCAGGCTACCGGGTGCTGGCCACCCGGCAGATCAGCGACGGACTCTGGCAGGCGGACATCGAAGCCCAGCTGCTTGACTATCAGCCTGCTGGCCCTGACCGCCGCCACCTGCCCTCGGTCGCCGTGGGCAGCTTCCGCACCGGCCAGTCCGATTTTGATCTGGGCAGCGTGCTGCCCGCCCCGGAAGTCAGTGCCCGGCTACGCAACGCCCTGGTCGCCAGCCTGACCCAGAGCGGCCGCCTGCGCGTCCTGGATCGCGACTTCAGCAGTGACCTGGATCAGGAGCAGACGCTGTCCGCCAGCAGCCTGCTGCCCGCCGCCCAGTTGCAGCTGGGCCGTGAAATGGGCGCAGACCTGGTGCTGGTGGGCGAAATCCGCGACTTTCAGCTCGGCCGCCCGCAGCGCCGCTACTATGGCGCCACCTTCAATGATCTGGAGCCAGTGGTGCGCATCCACTACCGCCTGATCGAGACGGCCACCGGCGAAGTGGTGCGTGCTGACACCTTTGTCTATCGCGAGACCCCGGCTGATCTGCGCCGCCGACTGCGCGATGCGGACATCGACCCCGAGCGGGAGCGTGACCGGATCGGAGAGCTGCTGTTCCCGGATGTCGCGGCGGACCTGACCAGCGCCGTGACCGATACCCTGTATCCTGTTCGCGTGCTGGCCCAGGAACAGGGGCGCATCTACCTGAGTCAGGGTAGCGGACGTCTGGTAACAGGTGGCCTGCTGGGCGTACACAACGTGATGCGTGAACTGGAGGATCCGGACACCGGACAGCGCATTCGCCTGGAGAGCCCTGCACTGGCCACGCTGCGCGTCACGGCTGTACATGACGACTATGCTGTTGCGGAGATTATTGAGGGGAGCGCAAGTGCCGTGAGCCGCGATGCCTGGTTGCGCCCGACCCGTGTGGCGGCCACCACACCCGCCGGCCGTCCCATGACGCCTGGCTCCTCTGCGGCACCGATCCAGTGGGACTGAGCCTGCGGCTCAGTCCCACTTATCACTGCTGCGGCTCAGAACTTGAAGGTGAAACCGAGTGAAATGGCGTCAAGATCGAAATCGCTCTTGTCGAGCATTCTCATATATTCAAGGTTCAGCGCCAGGAACGGATCAAGATTGAAGTCCACACCGGCACCATAGCTGCCGCCATCGGTGCTTTCCGAGTTACCGGCCACCTTGGTACGTGCGTCCGTCCAGCCGCCAATCAGGTAAGGCGTGAACGCCGTTTCGTTCGGCAGTCCTGCTCGCGCATAGAAGCCATAGTAGTTATCCAGCTCGAACTTGGTGCCGCCGACCGTATCACTGCCTACACCAAACCCCAGACGCGCTTCGCCGGAAATGAACGGGTTGATCTGGGCACCGAAACGACCTGAAAACACATCCAGCTTCGGATTGGAACTACCACTGATTTTTCCTTCAATGTAGTTGTACTGAGCACCGAAGTAGAACTCGGGCTGCATCATGGGTTGCGCCTGGGCAACACCTGCAGCAAACAGGGTTGCGACACCTGCACCGGCCATCCAGATTTTCATGCTTCCTCTCCTTTGTGGTCCTGCTTGGGTTTGAAATCATTCAGGGTAATCACGCACCGGCCCGGTACGGTCCCGCGCGCGGCGCTCCGCATCGCGCACAGCGTCGCTCTGATCCTGACGCCGCTGCTCTGACTCGCGACGCATGGCATCACCACGCTGCTGTGTTTCCTGGCGCTGCTGCGCATCGCGTTCACGGATGCTCTGGCGTTGTTGCTCGCCTTGCTCACGCATATGTTCGCCGCGCTCCCGCGCTGCTTCACGGTTCGCCTCACCCCGCTCGCGGGCATGCTCTCGCGCTTCATCTGCCGTCAGTCTTTGCTCCGCAGCCTGACGTGCCGCGTCGGCGCGCTCTGCTCCGTCCCGCTGTGCAGGCTGCGCTTGTGCGGCAGCGGCCGCCGCCAGGGCCAGACTCAACAATGTCACTTTCGAAAAACCGGTTTTCATGGCTCTGCTCCCTTTCAGCATCCAGTGCCGTCAATTCAGGTGCCTGTCGATGATGCTGCGCACCTGTTTGCGAATATCCGGGTGCTCATTGGCCAGTTGATGCCTTGCGCCCTTGAGCACGTTGATTTCCGGCTGATGGAACTTGTCTTCGATGATGCCCAGATTATGACGCCAGTCCACGGTCTCATCCATATCACCCTGAATGATCACCGGGCTGACGCGCACGGCCCCGGCACGCTCGAAGGTTGGTATCCATTTCTTCAGCGCTGTCACCCAGCGTGCAGAGAGTGCGCGGTGCTGTAAAGGGTCCAGATGCTCCAGAAAGTGTAAAAAATCGGGATCATTCGAATTGACTGTAAAAACACGTTTTACATAGTCGCGAAACGGGCTGACCAGCGCATGTAAAAAACGCCCCGAGCGCCAGGCGAACGGCCGTACCAGTGGCGCCAGAAGAATGACTTTTTCAAACGGTGACGGGGTGCCCCGCACCGCGCTGCTGACCAGATAATCCATGACAATCGCCCCGCCGGTGCTCTGGGCGATTACATGCCAGGGGCGCGGAAAGCCATTCGCCTTGTTGGTCAGGCACTCGTGCAGGACATCACGATAAATCAGGAAATCATCGATAGCGGCGCGCGCACCAGAGGACAATCCGTGCCCCGGCAGGTCATACGCCAGCACGGCGTAACCGCGCTCCAGCAAATGGCCGATCACATGCCGGTACAAACCCACATGATCGAAATACCCATGCACCACCAGCACAGTGCCGCGCGCCTGTGGCGGCAACCAGCCATGCACCGCAATCGTGTGACCGGCCGCGTCGAAATATCCGAATGCATGCAGCAGTTGTGGATACTGACGCGCAAAGTCGATGCCGTAATACTCCGCATAGCGCCGCGCCTCGCCCTCTATCGCCTGGGGCGACTTCCAGTCGAGCGGCTGCCAGCCGGACTGTATGGCATCAACATCAAACGGCGGCTCGGAATCGGGTGTCAGGCTCATGGACAGAGCATACCTGCACGCCGGGCAGGCGGCGAGCGCCAGAATCAAGCACCATCACGACATCATCATGACGGCCCCGGGCTCACACTCCCCTTATTAGTATTGTCGGGAAATCTGAAAATGGCCGCGTTAACCCGTTTCGATCTGGCGAGCATGCCACAGCGATACCGGACCTCTTTCGTCAATGCGCTGAGCGGCTTCAAGAGCGCCAACCTGGTGGGCACCCGGAATCCTGATGGGCAAGAGAATCTGGCGCTGTTCAGTTCAGCGGTGCATCTGGGCGCCGACCCGGCCCTGCTGGGCCTGATCAGCCGCCCGCCCGTTTCCGATCGGCACACGCTGGAGAATATCCTGGCCACCGGCGTCTTTACCCTGAATCAGGTCCACCAGGACATCACCGAAGCCGCCCACCAGACCAGCGCCCGGTACCCAAGAGACACCAGTGAGTTTCAGGCCTGTGGCCTGACCCCCTGGTACTCCGAAACCCTGGACGCCCCTTATGTGCAGGAAAGCCGTCTCAGGATCGGCCTGCGTCTGCGAGATACCCTGCCCATCCCGCTCAACAATACCGTGTTGATCATCGGGGAGATCATCGAAGTGCTGACCGAGACCGGCGCCGTGGGCGATGATGGCCATATCCACATCCATCATCTTGATGCGGTCACCGTTTCCGGCCTGGACAGCTACCACCGGACCTTGCCGCTGGCGCGCTATCCCTACGCCAAGCCGAGATAGAAAAAGCCAACAAAAAAGCCCGCCGCGACTGAGGTCGGGGCGGGCTCCAGATCATGGCCGCAAACGCGTTTATTTCACACGCGGGTCCAGCTCACCTTTCTCGTAACGCTGGAACATGACTTCCAGTGACTGCGGCTTGATCTTGCTGGCATTACCCGCTGTGCCGAACGCTTCATAGCGCGCGATGCAGATATCTTTCATCG
>ERZ869909.692-NODE-692-length-34508-cov-11.766083_pt1 | contig 34508 bp, 30 predicted proteins | sample MGYA00520892_ERZ869909 | MGnify/ENA primary metagenome ERZ869909 (study PRJEB32215, sample SAMEA104723947) | bioreactor metagenome | biome: bioreactor; feature: anaerobic bioreactor; material: water | place: China | collected 2015-03-12 ...
AATCACTCTCGACCAGGTTCTCATGGTCGGCGAGGGCGAGTCGGTCAAGATCGGCACGCCGGTGGTCTCGGGCGCCGAAGTCAAGGCCACCGTGGTTTCCCACGGTCGCCACGACAAGATCAAGATTTTCAAGATGCGCCGGCGCAAGCACTATCAGAAGCACCAGGGCCATCGTCAGAACTACACCGAAATTCGTATCGAAACGATTTCGGGCTGATCAGCAGGAGGTAATTCGTCATGGCACACAAAAAAGCCGGCGGCAGTTCCCGTAACGGTCGCGATTCAGAATCCAAACGCCTCGGCGTCAAGCGCTACGGCGGTCAGTCGGTCCTCGCCGGCAACATCCTGGTTCGCCAGCGCGGCACCCAGTTCCACCCGGGTGACAACGTCGGTGTCGGCAAGGATCACACGCTGTTCGCGCTCAAGAGCGGCACCGTGCAGTTCTCGGTGAAAGGCCCGTTCAAGCGCCGCACCGTCACCATCGTGCCCGACGCCGCCTGACAGGTGGTTGTACGGCCGCATAAAGCCCTATCCTTGCGGTAGGGCTTTTTTGTTTCCTGAAAAGAAGTCAGTCATGAAATTCTTCGACGAAGCGCGCATCGAGGTCATCGCCGGCGACGGCGGCAACGGCTGCGCGTCGTTCCGCCGCGAAAAGTTCATTCCACGCGGCGGTCCCGACGGCGGCGACGGCGGGCGCGGAGGCAGCGTATACGCTGTTGCCGACCGCAACCTCAACACCCTGATCGACTTCCGCTACACCCGCACCTTCCGCGCCCAGCGCGGCGAGAACGGTCGCGGCTCGGACTGCTACGGCAAGGGCGGCGACGACATCGTGCTGCGCATGCCGGTCGGCACCGTGATCAGCGAGCAGGAAAGCGGGGAGTTGATCGCCGACCTCGACGAGGACGGCAAGAAGGTGCTGATCGCGCGCGGCGGCAAGGGCGGACTCGGCAACCTGCACTTCAAGTCCAGCGTCAACCGCGCCCCGCGCAAGCGCACGATGGGCGAGGAAGGGGAACGTCGCGCGTTGCGCCTCGAACTCAAGGTGCTCGCCGACGTCGGTCTGCTCGGCATGCCCAACGCCGGCAAGTCCACCTTCATCCGCGCCGTCTCCGGCGCCCGTCCCAAGGTCGGCGACTACCCGTTCACCACCCTCAACCCCAGCCTCGGCGTGGTGCGCGTCGACGACAACCGCAGCTTCGTCGTCGCCGACATCCCCGGCCTGATCGAGGGCGCGGCCGAGGGCGCGGGGCTCGGACACCAGTTTCTGCGCCATCTGCAACGCACGCGCCTGCTGCTGCACCTGGTCGACCTTGCCCCCTTCGACCCCGAGGCCGATCCGGTGCGCGAAGCGCGCGCGATCGTCGAGGAACTGCGCAAGTATGACGAGTCGCTGTACGAGAAACCGCGCTGGCTGGTGCTGAACAAGCTCGACCTGATTCCCGAGGAAGAGCGGCAGGCGCGGGTCGATGCCTTCGTCTCGGCCTACGGCGAAGCGGACCGTCACTTCCTGATCAGCGCCATCAACGGCGACGGCTGCCGCCCCCTGTGCTTCGCGATCCAGGATCACATCGACGCCGAGCGGGCACGCATCGAGCGCGAGCAGGCGATGCTGCGCGCCGCAGCGGAAACGGAAACGGAAGTGACAGCGGCCGGAGCCACGACGACGGACATCGCCGACGACACCGCCAACGACGCCAGCGACCGCGACGCGGCCGGGGACACCACGGAGGGCGAACCGGAGTCACGGCAATGAGGGAGCGTATTCGTGCATCGCGCTGCCTCGTCGTCAAGGTGGGCAGCGCGCTGGTCACCAACAACGGCGCCGGACTCGACAAGACTGCGATGGCCGACTGGGCACGGCAGATCGCCGCGCTGCGCGAAGCCGGCAAGCAGGTCGCGCTGGTCTCCTCGGGCGCGATCGCGGCGGGCATGCAGCGCCTGGGCTGGGACCGCCGTCCGCACGAGATGAACCGCCTGCAGGCCGCCGCCGCGGTGGGGCAGATGGGGCTGGTCGAGGCCTACGAGGAGGTTTTCTCCCGCCACGGCCTGCACACCGCGCAGATCCTGCTCACCCACGAAGACCTCGCCGACCGCGAGCGCTACCTCAACGCCCGCTCGACGATCAAGACCCTGCTCGAACTCGGCGTCGTGCCCATCATCAACGAAAACGACACCATCGTCACCGACGAGATCAAGTTCGGGGACAACGACACACTGGGCGCGCTGGTCGCCAACCTGATCGAGGCCGACGCCCTGATCATCCTCACCGACCAGCAAGGGCTGTACACCGCCGACCCCCGCGTCGATCCGGACGCCACGCTGATCTCCGAAGGCAGCGCCGAAGACCGCGCCCACGAAGCGCTGGCCGGTGGCGCCGGTAGCGGCATCAGCAAGGGCGGCATGATCACCAAGGTGCGCGCCGCGCGCCGCGCCGCGCGTGGTGGCGCCCACACCTGCATTGCCAGCGGTCGCGAACCCGACGTTCTGATCCGGCTTGCCAGCGCCGAGCCGGTCGGCACCCTGCTCTATGCCGGCAGTTCGCGCCTGGCCGCACGCAAGCAGTGGCTGGCCAACCACCTGCAACTGGCGGGCAGCCTGATCATCGACGACGGCGCGGTATCCGCGCTGCGTGCCGGCCGCAGCCTGCTGCCGGTGGGGGTGGTCGAAGTGCATGGCGAGTTCGGGCGTGGCGCCGCCGTTGCCTGCCGCAGCCTGACCGGCGAGGAGATCGCCCGCGGCCTGGTCAATTACCCCAGCGCCGAATGCCGTCGCATCGCACGCAAGTCCTCCCACGAAATCGAGTCCATCCTGGGCTATCTGGACCAGCCCGAACTGATCCATCGCGACAACCTGATCACCGATTGATCTCCTCGTCGCCGTCGCGCTCTCGAGCAAACGCCGGGGCGCCTCGAGCTCTCTCGCCCTCTCGGGGAGCGGAAGCTCGAGGCAGCTCGGCGTCGGCCGTTTCCTGGAGGTACTCAGGAAGACGCCGAACCATCTGAACCAGACAATACGATACACGCGCCGACTGGCGACTCGGGCACAATGGGGGCACCACATGTCCCATGGAAGCCGGATGAGTACCCAGGACCACGTATTGATCGTCGACGACGACCGTGAAATCCGCACGCTGCTGGCCGACTATCTCAACAAGCAGGGTCTGCGCTGTTCGACGGCGGCCGATGGACGCGAGATGAAGCAGGTGCTCGAGCAGCACCGCATCGACCTGATCGTGCTCGACGTGATGATGCCGGGCGAGGACGGACTGACGCTGTGCCGCAACCTGCGCGCCGGTGGCCGCCACCGCGACACGCCGATCCTGATGCTGACCGCGCGCGGCGACGACATGGACCGCATCCTCGGCCTCGAGATGGGCGCCGACGACTACCTGCCCAAACCCTTCGTGCCTCGCGAACTGTACGCCCGCATTCGCGCCATCCTGCGCCGGGCGCGGGCGCTGCCGCCCAATCTCGACGGACGCCCCACCCACGGCGCCCGGGTATTGCACTTCGCCGGCTGGCGGCTCGACACCACCGCGCGCCACCTCGTTTCGGAGGACGACACCATCGTCTCGCTGTCGGGCGCGGAGTACCGCATGCTGTGTGTCTTTCTCGAGCACCCGCAGCGGGTGCTCAGCCGCGATCAGTTGATGGAGCTGACCCAGGGCCGGGAGGCGGAGGTCTTCGATCGCTCCATCGACCTCCTCGTCAGTCGACTGCGCCAGCGCCTCGGCGACAACGCCCGTGAGCCGCGCATCATCAAGACCGTGCGCAGCGAAGGCTACGTGCTCGCCAGCGACGTCACCGCCAGCGACGACGACCACGCCAACGACGCGAACCCGACTGCTGGCTCCGGCCCAGCCACCGGTCAGACCGCCTGAACACCTGAACGCGATGAAGCTCCCGTTGCCACGCACCCTGTTTGCCCGCCTGATGCTGATCTGGCTGCTCGGCATCGCGCTGGTGCTGGCCATCAGTTTCGCCCTGTTTCTCGGCGAACGCGACCGCTTCGACCGCGGCGTGCTGTTCGAAGGCATCGCACGCGAGATCGCCGCCACCGTCGAGATGCTCGAGCAGATGTCCCCCGCCGAACGCCAGCAGACGGCCGAACAGGGCGGGCGGCGCCGGCTGCGCATCGCGCTCGCGCCACCGCCGCCCGACACGCGCCCGCTGCCCGAACGTTTTTCGCTGGTGCAGATCGTCGCCAGCGCCCTGCCCGAGCACCGGGTCGCGCTGCTCGTGCCGAGCAACCGGGGCGACGAACGCCACCCACACCATGGCCGCCTGTTTGCCGCCCTGCAGTTGTCCGATGGCACCCCGCTGACGATTCGCGTCCAGGCCCCTCCCGTGCCCCCCGCCAGTGATGGCCCCACTCCACCTGCCCGCGCACTCGCCGCCCTGCTTGCGCTGATCACCGGCGTGACCCTGCTGGCGTGGATCGCGGTCCGCCTCGCGACCCGTCCGCTGTCACGACTCGCCGATGCGGCGCGCGCCCTCGGCGAAGACCCCGAGCGCGCACCGATGGCCACCGACCGCGGATCGGCCGAAGTCCGTCAGGCAGCCAGCGCCTTCAACCAGATGCAACGACGCATCCGCGAGCACGTGCGCGAGCGCACCCGCATTCTTGCCGCCATCTCCCACGACCTGCAGACACCGATCACCCGCCTGCGCCTGCGTGCCGAGCAGATCGACGACGACGCCCTGCGCGAGCGCATCCAGTCCGATCTCGACGCGATGCAGGCCCTCGCACGCGAAGGGCTCGACTACGCACGCAGCCTCGACGCGAACCGCCCCTCGCGAAACGTCGATCTGGACGCCTTGCTCGACACCTTGCGCGAGGACGCGCTCGACATGGGGTGGGCGGTGTCACTGCGCGGTCAGGCGGGCGCCCCCTGCCTCGCTGAACCGGTTGCCTTGCGTCGCGCGATGTGGAATCTGGTCGGCAATGGCATCAAGTTCGGCGAGCGGGTCGAGATCACGGTCGAACGTCGTCCGGAAGGCTTCATGATCGCCATTCGTGACCACGGCCCCGGCCTGCCCGAAGACGAGCTCGAAAAGGTGTTCGAGCCGTTCTACCGCGTCGAGGGTTCGCGCAATCGCGAAACCGGCGGCACCGGCCTGGGGCTGACAATCGCCCGCAACCTGCTGCGCGCCCAGGGTGGCGAGGTCCGCTTGCGCAACGCCCCGGGTGGCGGCCTCGAGGCATGCGTCTCGCTGCCCGCACCGCCCCGCACCCATGCGGCTGATGTTCGTTCGGGCGCTCAGCCGCGGCAGACACCATGATCCGCCTGCCCCCCCTGCATGCCCTGGTCGCGTTCGAGGCCGCCGCCCGCCTCGGTGGCTTCGCCGCCGCGGCCGAGGAACTGTGCATCACCGCATCGGCAGTCAGCCATCGCCTGCGTGCCCTCGAAGCCTGGCTGGGCACGCCCTTGTTCCAGCGCGGTCATCGCCGCGTCGAGCTCACCGCCGAGGGCGAACGCTACCTGCGGGAAGTGCGCCAGGCGCTGCATGATATCGAATGCGCCAGTCGGCGCCTGAACGGCCACGCGCGACGCGTGTTGCGCCTGTCGGTGGCTCCTGGCATCGGCGCCAAGTGGGTCGTCGGTCAGATCGGAGCGTACCGTGCCGATCATCCGGAGATCGAGTTCGCGCTCGCCTCGTCCTCGAGCCCGGCGCTGCTGCGTACCGGGGCGGCAGACATCGGTCTCGTGTACGGTGATCCCCCGTGGGCGGGACTCGAAGCCTTCGAACTGCAACGCCAGAAGGTGTTTCCGGTCTGCGCCCCCGCTCGTGCCGCACCGCTGGGGCGGACGCCACGCCCCGAAGCGCTGTTCGACATGCCTCTTCTGCGCCATCCATTGCTGCCCTGGCGCCCCTGGCTCGACGCCGCCGGCCTGCACCATGACGAGCCCGCCGACGGTGACGGCCCGTCATTCGACGACGCCATGCTGATGCTCGAGGCCGCGGCCGCCGGCGCTGGCATGGCGCTCACCGTGGACCTGCTGGCCCGCCCGTACCTGCAGGCCGGTCTGCTGGTCCGTCCGTTCGAAACCGCCATTCGCGGCAAGGCCTTTCATGCCTTGGTCGCCCCCGAATCGCTGACCCGCCCAGAGGTCAAGGCATTCATCCGCTGGCTGCAGCGACGCGCGCGCGAAGAGCAGGTTACGGCCCACGACCATGTCGATCACCCCACGCCATCGGGGGCCAGATAGCCGCGCGCCAGGGCTTCAAAACGCCGCACCTCATCATCCACCCAGGCCGCGTCCCGTCCAAGTTCCTCGGCCACGATGGCCGCGACCCGCGGCGCAAGTGCGATCGCCCGACGCGCATCGAGAAACAGCAGGCGGTGGCGACGCGCCAGCACGTCCTCGACTCCGCGCGCCAGCTCGAAACGCACCGCGTGCCGGACCTCGGCTTCGGTCGGCCCGCGATCGTCACCGCTTCCATCCAAGGCGTCCGCCGCATCCTCCAGTACCCGGTCGGCCCCTGGCAAGGCGTCGACCACCGCCCGCTCGCTGCCATACGGGTCCGCCTCGCGCGGCCTCCGGGCGCGATCGTCCTCGGCGCCGTGCAGACGCAGCGACGCCGTGACGCAGGCCCGGCGCGGTAGCGGTACAGCAGCCTCGACCGCATCGATCGTTTCTTCGGCCATGCGCCGGTAGGTGGTCCACTTGCCGCCGGTGACGGTGATCATGCCCCAGGGAGAGCGTTCAATGAAGTGTTCGCGTGACAGCTGGCCAGTACGGCTCGCGTGCTCATCGCTGATCAGCGGGCGTAATCCGGCAAAGACGCTGAGAATGTCGGCACGGGTCGGCGCCGGATCGAGGTAGCGTGCGGCGGTCTCGAGGATGAAGTCGATCTCGCCGGGCAGCGCCACCGGCTCGAGAGGACGGTCGTCGCGCGCGGTGTCGGTGGTTCCGATCAACACCTTGCCGGCCCAAGGAATCACGAACAGCAGCCGGCCATCGGGCGTCTCGGGCACGAGCAAGGCATCACGACCCGGAAGAAACGCGCGGTCAACCACGATGTGCGTCCCCTGACTGGGGCGCAACAAAGGCCTGACCGAAGGGTTCTCCAGACGACGCAGATCGTCGGCCCATACGCCGGTGGCGTTGACCACCGCACGCGCGCGGATGTGAAAACGTTCGCCGCGCTCGCTGTCCTCGGCCTCGACGCCGCTCACCCGCCCCGCTTCGCTGAGTAAGGCCGTGACCCGCAGGTAGTTCACCGCCACCCCGCCATGGTCGAATACGCCGCGCATCAACACGACTGCCAGCCTTGCATCGTCGAACTGCGCATCCCAATAGGCGATGCCACCGCGCAGGCCGGTCGAGCGCACGCCCGGCAAGGCGGTGCGCGTGGTGGCGGCGTCGAGTACCCGGCATGGACGAATTCCGTGCGTGCCGGCCAGCAGATCGTACAGCTTGAGGCCGATACCGAACTTCGGCTTGTCCAGCCAGCCATAGGCGGGTACCACGAAGCGCAGCGGGTGCACCAGATGCGGGGCGTTCTCCAGCAGGCGGGCACGCTCCAGCAAGGCCTCGCGCACCAGCGGCAGATTGCCCTGCGCCAGATAGCGTACCCCACCATGGATCAGCTTGGTGGCACGCGAACTCGTACCCTGGGCAAAGTCACGCGCCTCGAGCAGCAATACCGTATGTCCGCGCGAGGCCGCATCGAGCGCGCAACCCAGTCCGGTCGCGCCGCCACCGATGACCACGATGTCCCAGCCGGGGGTTTCGCGCACGCGCTGCAGAATGGCAGCCCGCTGCAAGCCCTCGGTCAGCGGCGTGTCGTCGATGCTCATGCTTCGGCCCACGCGCGGCTGCGTTCGACCCCGCGCTGCCAGCGCGTCAGCAGCCGCTCACGTCGGGCCGGTTCCATCGCGGGTTCAAAGCGACGCGACTCGGACCACAACGCGGAGAGCGCGTCCTTCCCGGTCCACAGCCCCACCCCCAGTCCTGCCATGTAAGCCGCACCCAAGGCGGTGGTTTCGAGCATCCGTGGCCTCACCACCGGCACCCCCAGCAGATCGGCCTGAATCTGCATCAGCAAGTCGTTGGCCGCGGCCCCACCATCGACCCGCAGCTCGGTCAGCGGCGCCGCGCCGTCACGCTTCATGGCGTCGACCAGATCCACCGTCTGCAGCGCGATCGCCTCGAGCGCCGCACGCGCGATGTGCCCGGCACCGGTCCCCCGGGTCAATCCAAGTAGCGTGCCGCGCGCATAGGCGTCCCAGTACGGTGCGCCAAGACCCGTGAACGCCGGCACCAGCACGACCTCGCCACTATCGGGCACGGACGCGGCAAGCGCCTCGATCTCCGCCGCGCTGCGGATGATGCCGAGCCCGTCACGCAACCACTGCACGATCGCGCCACCGATGAAAATACTGCCTTCGAGCGCGTAGGTGAGCTCGCCCCGGCCACGCCAGCCGATGGTGGTCAGCAAGCGGTTGGATGAGGCGACCGCCCGGCAACCGGTGTTCATCAACAGAAAGCAGCCCGTGCCATAGGTGTTCTTGGCCATTCCCGGCGTGAAGCAGGCCTGGCCGAACGAAGCCGCCTGCTGGTCACCACCGATGCCGGCAATCGGCACGCTGGCCCCAAGCACGTCCGTCCCGGTGTGGGCGCACACGCCGATGCTGTCGACCACCTCGGGGAGCATCGCGTGCGGCACACCGAACAGTTCGAGCAGGGTCTCGTCCCATTGCCCGCGATGAATGTCGTACAACATCGTGCGCGCGGCGTTGCCAGGGTCGGTGACGTGGTGCCGACCGCCGGTCAGATGCCAGATCAGCCAGCTGTCGATGGTGCCGAAGGCCAGCTCGCCGCGCGCAGCACGCTCACGGGCGCCGGGCACCTCACGCAACAGCCAGGCGAGCTTGGTCGCGGAAAAGTAGGCATCGAGCTCGAGCCCGGTGCGCGCACGCACGGTGTCGGCGACACCCTTTGCCCGCAGCCGGTCGCAGTCCCCCGCCGTGCGCCGATCCTGCCAGACGATCGCGGGCGCGATCGCGCGGCCGCTGGCGCGCTCCCAGACCACCGTGGTTTCACGCTGGTTAGCAATGCCGACGGCTGCCAGAGCTCGCCCGTCAATGCCCGCCTCAGCCAGCGCTGTGCGGGCGCAGTCGAACTGGGACTCGAGAATCTCATGCGGATCGTGCTCGACCCAGCCAGGGCGAGGATAGTGCTGGGCGAACTCCCGTTGCGCGAGCCCGACCACCCGCCCCGCCGCATCGAATACCATCGCCCGCGAGCTCGTCGTCCCCTGATCCAGCGCCAGCACGAAACCTTTGGCGCCGCCGTTGACCACCCCCTTCTCACTCCGTCCGCCATCGCCTTGCTGCATGGTCGTCCTCCCGTTTCGGTTCAACCGCCTGCATCGGCTCGTCATTGTCTAGCCTACCGTTTAGTGGGCGATTCGGGTAGTGGAACGGCACGGGCGGACACTTCGCCGCATGCGCGCGCCCTTCCTGCGCGAACGAGCACAAACCGGCGACATGCATGAATCAGGTTCACTCGAACGTGGCAGGGTTTCGCTTGAGACGTTCCTCGCATGGGCCGAAGCTATGCACACCGTTTGTTCAAGTCGCCTCACCCCGGCGACGCCAGCACACCGCGCCCATCCCGAGCGCACCCTCCCGAACCTCACCCGGTTCCCTGCCCGCAAGCCCGCAGAATCGCTCGCCACCGCGCGCGGCACGATGTCGGATGGGTTTGCCGACGCGCTGGCCCCGCACACCCGTGGCGCCAGCAACGCAAACGTTCTGCAGCGCCCCGCGTGATGGTGTCGGCGAAGCCCGCGTCCCGGCCGCCACACGACACCGGACGCGCACTCGATACCACTCCCGACGCAAAAGGAGAAACAAACATGAGCATGGAAGACAAGGATGGCTGGATCTGGATGGACGGTCACTGGCAACCCTGGCGCGAAGCACGCCTGCACGTGATGACCCATACCCTGCACTACGGGCTCGGCTGCTTCGAAGGCATTCGCGCCTACGCCACCGATTCCGGGCCGGCGATCTTCCGGCTGGACGACCACATCGAACGCCTCTTCGAATCGGCTGCAATACTCGGACTGCCAATGCCGTTTACGCCCGGCGTCCTGCGTGATGCCTGCCTTGAGGCCGTGCGCCGCAACAATCTCGAGGCCGGCTATGTCCGCCCGCTGGTGTATCTCGGCGCGGAAAAAGCCGGCGTCGACCCCACCGGCGCGCAGACCCATGTCATGATCGCCGCCTGGGCCTGGGGGGCCTACCTCGGCGGAGAGGCGCTCGAGCGCGGCATCCGCGTCAAGGTCTCGAGCTTCGCCCGGCATCACGTCAACGCGCAAATGTGCCGTGCCAAATCGGTTTCCGGCTACACCAACTCCATTCTCGCCTGCCGCGAGGCGCGTGCAGACGGTTACGACGAGGCATTGTTGCTCGACACCGACGGGTTCGTCGCCGAGGGCCCCGGCGAAAACGTCTTCATCGTCAAACGCGGACAAATCATCGAGCCGGCAATCACCGCCGCGCTCGACGGCATCACGCGCCGGACCATCGTCGCGCTCACCGCGGATGCGGGTATCCCCATGATCACGCGGCGGGTGACTCGCGACGAGTTGTATACGGCGGACGAGATCTTCTTCACCGGAACCGCGGCCGAAGTCACGCCGGTGATCGAGGTCGACAGGCGGCCAGTGGGCAGCCGTCACCCCGGGCCGATTACAAGAGCATTGCAGCAGAGCTATTTCGAGTGCGTCCAGGGTCGCGTTGCGGCACGAAGCAGCTGGCTCTCCGCGGTCAACAGCGCTCACCCACGCCACTTCAATTGAATCCGCCCGGTGCACGGGATATAGTGTTTCCAACAAGTAACGCACCGGGCCCTTTCGCAACGGCCCCCACTTCGCGGAGGCAGTCGATGATCGCAATCGAACACAACAACAATCTGATCTCGGTGGCGGTATTCGGTGAATTCACGCTGGCCGACTTCAGCGAGTTTGAAGAACTGGTCAATTACAAGGTACGCTTCGAAGGGCCGGTGAACCTGCTGTTCGATCTGCGCGAGATGGCCGGCTTCACCGTCGACGTCGCCTGGGAGGAGATCAAGTTCTCCCGCCAGCACGCGCATGACTTCGGTCGCATCGCAGTCCTGACCGAAGACCAGTGGCTGACGTGGAGTGCCTGGGTCACGCAGCTCTTCGTCGACGCCCATGTGCTGGTGTTCGACAACGAAGCCGAGGCACGGGAGTGGCTGGAGCGCGAAGAGGAGGCAGCGCCGTGAGCGGGCACCACGGTACGCTGATCGGTACTGACACCCTCGAGCGCCACCTCGACGATCCGGGCTGGCGAATCGTCGACTGCCGTCACGATCTCGCCAACCCGGATTTCGGTCGTGCAGCCTACACCGACGGCCATATCCCCGGCGCAGTGTTCATGCATCTGGACGGAGACCTGTCGGGACCGCGCAACGGCGTCAATGGCCGCCACCCGCTGCCAGAGCCGGAACGACTCGCGGCGCGCCTCGAGGCACTCGGCATCGGCGACGACACGCAGGTCATCGCCTATGATGACGCTGGCGGCATGTTCGCCGCCCGCCTGTGGTGGCTGCTGCGCTGGATGGGGCACGCACGCGTGGCGGTGCTCGACGGGGGCCTGCACGCGTGGCGCAAGGCCGCGCGCCTGCTCGAGACCGAAGCGCCGCAACCGATTCCGGGCCGCTTTACCCATCGACCGGTCGTGCACGCACTGGCCGGCACGGCCAGTGCCGGAGAACTGCTCGAGCAACTCCAACAGCCAGATTCCGCCGTGCTCTGCGTGCTCGACGCCCGCAGCCCGGACCGCTATCGTGGTGAAAACGAGACACTCGATCCGATCGGTGGCCACATCCCCGGCGCACGCAATCGTTTCTTCCGCGACAACCTGGACGAGGACGGCCGCTTCAAGCCCGCCGCCGTGCTGCGCGACGAGTTCTTGCAACTCCTCGACGGACTGCCGCCTGGAGGGGTGGTCCATCAATGTGGATCAGGTGTCACCGCCTGCCACAACCTGCTTGCCATGGAACACGCCGGACTGACCGGCTCGCGTCTGTACCCGGGCTCATGGAGTGAATGGTGCTCTGACTCCAACCGCCCCGTCGCCACGGGGTCGCGGCCCTGAGGTTCGGCAAACACCGCGCATCGGGTCATGTCACGCCGTGACGTGCCAGCGCCCACGCAACATGCTCGCGCACCAGAGCTGAGTCGTCGTCACGGCGTGCGACGAGCGCCTCGACCACTGCCGCATCGGTTGGCGCATTACCAAGCGCCACCGCAACATTGCGCAGCCAACGTTCATAGCCAATACGATGAATCGGGCTACCTGCCGTACGCTCACGAAACTCGGCCCCCGTCCAGGCGAAAAGCTCCACCAGCAAGCTGTCGTCCAGTCGGTTGCGCGGGGCAAAATCGGGCTCGTCGCACAACCGCGCAAAGCGATTCCACGGGCACACGAGTTGGCAATCGTCGCACCCGTAGATGCGATTTCCGACCAGCGGCCGCAATGGCTCGGGGATCGCACCCTTGAGTTCGATCGTCAGATACGAGATGCAGCGCCGCGCATCGACCCGGTACGGCGCGACAATCGCCGCGGTCGGGCATGCGGCCATGCATGACGTGCAGCGTCCACAATGTTCGGATACCGGGGCATCCTCCGGCAGCGGAAGGTCGGTAAAGATCTCGCCGAGAAAGAAGGTCGAACCCGCATCACGATCGAGCAGCAGGGTATGCTTGCCGCGCCAGCCCAGGCCTGCGCGCTTTGCCAGCTCCACTTCGAGCACCGGCGCCGAGTCAACGAACACCCGGTAACCATGTGGCAGCACCTGTGCGACCCGGGTCGCCAGCTGCTGCAAGCGCGAGCGCAACACCTTGTGATAATCCCGCCCCAGTGCATAGCGGGAAACGTAGCCGCGCCGGGCGTCGGCGAGCACGGCTTCGGGCGGTGCGGCGTCGGGCCAGTAGTTCATGCGCGCGCTGATTACCCGCAACGTACCAGGCAGCAATTCCGCGGGCCGAGCGCGCTTCAGACCGTGCCTGGCCATATAATCCATCTCGCCGTGATAGCCAGCCGCCAGCCATTGCGCCAGCCCCGGCTCGGCATCGGTCAGATCCACCCCGGTCACGGCGACCGAATCGAACCCCAGTTCCTTCCCCCAGCCGCGCACGCGCTCGACCAGCGCATCCAGTTGCCGGGGGTCGGGCGTATCGGCGGAGACATCGAGATGATTGAGCTTATCCACCTGCAAGATGATAACGAGGATGCCTTCGCCGCGCATCTGGCGAACGAACAGGACACCGAACAGGCAGGCGCGATGTTCGCGGAATCACTGGAGAACGGGCTCGTCATTCACCTTCACGGCAACCTCGGCGCGGGCAAGACCACGCTGGTGCGCGGACTGTTGCGCGCCCTCGGTCATGAGGCAAAAGTGAAGAGCCCGACATACACCTTGATTGAACCTTACACGCTTTCTAGATTAAACTTATATCACTTTGATTTCTATCGCTTCGCCACACCCGAAGAATACCTCGAAGCCGGGCTGGACGAATACTTCGACGGCAGCGGTGTTTGCGTGGTGGAGTGGCCGGACAAGGCGGAACCTTTTGTAGCGAAACCGGATGTTATTGCGAGCCTGAGTATGGACGGGAGTGGACGTCGGCTCCAGGTGCAGGCACTGACGGAGACCGGAAGATCATGTCTGACAAGAACGAAAAGCAAACTGACGCTGGCTCGTCCCTGACCTCATTGCCCGTCGGCATCAGTCGACGGCAGATGCTGCGGTTCGCCGGCGCATCCCTCGCCCTGCTGGTGAGCCCGGTCGGCTTTGCCTCCGCCACCAGTCTGGTCGCAGTGCGGGTCTGGCCGGCCACCGACTACACCCGGATCACGCTCGAGAGCAATTCGGCGATCAAGTTCAGCCACATGATGCTGACCGGCCCCGACCGTCTCGTCGTCGATCTCGAAGGCGTCGAACTCAATACGGTGCTGAAGTCACTTCCTGAGCGGGTCATGGAATCCGACCCGGTGATCTCGCTGATCCGCGCCGCACGCAACCGTCCCGGTGTGGTGCGCGTGGTCGTCGAGCTCAAGAACGAAATCAACCCGCAGATCTTCACCCTCAATCCGATCGCCAGCTACGGGCACCGCCTGGTCCTCGACCTCTATCCGACCGAACCGGCCGACCCCTTGCTCGCCCTGATCCGCAAGTCGTCCCCGATGGAAGCGGCCACCGGTGAAGGCGGCGGCGAACGCATCGCCACCGAAACCACGCCGCGCGAGGCGCCGCGCAGCAGCCAGGTCGCCGATGCCAACCGCTTGCTGACGGTCGTGCTCGACCCCGGTCACGGTGGCGAGGACCCCGGCGCGATCGGTCGCAACGGGACCTACGAAAAGAATGTCGCCCTGGCCATCGCCCGCCGCCTGCAGCGCCGCATCGAAGCCGAGCCGGGAATGCGCGTGGTCATGACGCGCAACGGCGATTACTTCGTACCGCTGCAGCAGCGCGTGCGCATCGCCCGGCAGGTGCAGGCCGACCTCTTCGTCTCGATCCATGCGGACGCCTTCGTGCGTCCGGAAGCCCGCGGCAGTTCGGTGTACGTCCTGTCCGAGCGCGGCGCGACCAGTTCGGCCGCGCGCTGGCTGGCGCAGCGCGAGAACGAGGCCGACCTGATCGGAGGCGTCAATCTCGCCTCGCAGGAGGGGCACCTCGCGCGCACCCTGCTCGACCTGTCGCAGACTGCAACGATCAACGACAGCCTGAAACTCGGGGCCGCAGTGCTCAATGAACTGGGCGGCGTCAATCGCCTGCACAAACCGAAGGTCGAACAAGCCGCGTTCGCCGTACTGCGCGCGCCGGACATTCCATCCATCCTGGTCGAGACCGCCTTCATCAGCAACCCGGAAGAAGAGCGGCGACTCAACGACGCAGGCTATCAGGACAAGATGGCCGACGCGATCATGCGTGGCATTCGCCGCTACTTTGCTGCCAATCCGCCAGTGCATCGAACGACCATCGCACAGGCGCGCTGAGGCGGAGCGGTCAGGACGGGTTTGTCCCGACCGCTTCCTTCGGACTTCTCCGTACTTTTCACCACGACTGACCTGACGACCGGGGCCGGTGCGCCTGCCCTGGCTCGCCGCTCCCCTGCCAGCCGTCCGGATCCGCAAAAACACGTGGCGCGCATCGCACGCAGCGTGCTTTACAGTTATAATTTCGTGTTTTGTAGGGCATTTCCGGCCAACGCAAGACACCGGAGTCGGCCTTTTCTGCCGGAGGGCGTGCCTCCGGAAACATTCCGGCGCTTGCCATCGGCCTGTGCGGTTCGGCGGTTCAAGCCCACGTGATCAGGCGGTCATGCAGGTTTTCAGAGGAATACCCGAACACGCGAGTCAGGCCTCGGTGCTGACCATCGGCAACTTCGATGGTGTGCACCTCGGCCACCAGGCCCTGCTGCGAATGCTGGTCGGCCGCGCGCGCGCGCTGGGTGCGCGCGCCTGCGTGCTCACTTTCGAACCCCACCCCCGGGAATACTTCTCCCCTGCAAACGCTCCGGCACGCCTGGCCTCGCTGCGCGAAAAGCTGCTGCTGCTGGCGGCCAACGGTGTGGATGCGACCTATGTGTGTCGCTTCGACCATCGCATTGCCTCGGTGCCGGCCGAGCGCTTCATCAGCGACATTCTCGTGCGCGGCTTCGACGTACGCCATCTCATCATCGGTGACGACTTCCGCTTCGGCGCCCGCCGCCAGGGTGATTTCGCGCTGCTGCAGGAAGCCGGTCGGCACCGTGGTTTCGGTGTCGAAGCCATGCACACGCTGGAGCTCGAACAGGAACGCATTTCCAGCTCGGCGATTCGCGATGCCCTCGCGATGGGCGACCTGAACCGCGCCGCGCGCCATCTCGGCCGCCCCTACAGCATTGCCGGCAAGGTCATCGCCGGCAAGCGGCTGGGACGCACCCTTGGTTTTCCGACCGCCAACATCCAGATGAAGCACCGCAAGCCCGCGCTGTCCGGCGTATTCGCCGTCGCGGTCGAAGGGCTGGGCGAGAACCTGAGGCCGGGCGTGGCCAACATCGGCATCCGTCCGACCGTGGACGACGCCGCCCGCCCGGTGCTCGAGGTGCACCTGCTCGATGGCGCCCACGATTGCTACGATGCCCACCTGCGCATCCACTTTCTGCACAAACAACGTGACGAGATCCGGTTCGAGTCGCTCGACGCCCTGACCGCCCAGATCGCCAGGGACGCCGACGATGCCCGCGACTGGTTCGCGCACAACCCATTGAACACCGAAGCCGGGAACTGAACATGGCCGACTATCGCAAGACGCTGAACCTGACCGACACCAAGTTTCCGATGCGCGGCAACCTCGCCAAGCGCGAACCCGCCTGGATCCAGGAGTGGCAGCAGAAAAAGCTGTACCAGAAAATTCGCGAGGCCAGCGCCGGGCGCCCCCGCTTCGTGCTCCACGACGGCCCACCCTATGCCAATGGTGACATTCACATCGGTCACGCGGTCAACAAGATCCTCAAGGACATCATCGTCCGCTCCAAGACCATGGCCGGCTTCGACGCGCCCTATGTGCCGGGCTGGGACTGCCACGGCCTGCCGATCGAGCACCAGATCGAAAAACTGCACGGCAAGCACCTGCCCTCCGACCGTGCCCGCGAACTGTGCCGCGACTATGCCGGCGAGCAGATCGAACGCCAAAAGAAGGACTTCATCCGCCTCGGCGTACTCGGCGACTGGGACAACCCCTATCGCACCATGCACTTCGCCAATGAGGCCAACGAGATCCGCGCGCTGGGCGACATCTACCGCAAGGGTTTCCTGTTCAAGGGACTGAAGCCGGTCAACTGGTGCTTCGATTGCGGCTCCGCGCTGGCCGAAGCCGAGGTCGAGTATCAGGACAAGAAGTCGCCGGCCATCGACGTCGGCTTCCCGCTCGACGCTGCCGACCGCGACAAGCTTGCCTATGCCTTCGGTCTCGACACCCTGCCCGAAAAGCGCGTGCTGGCGGTGATCTGGACCACCACGCCGTGGACGATCCCGGCCAACCAGGCGCTCAACGTACACCCCGAGCACGTCTACGAGCTGGTCGACACCCCGCGCGGACTGCTCGTGCTCGCCGCCGAACTGCGCCAGAGCGCGCTCGAACGCTACCAGCTCGAGGGCAAGGTGCTGGGTGCGGCACAGGGCATCGCCCTCGACCGCATCCAGTTCCGCCACCCGTTCTACAACCGCGTCTCGCCGGTTCTGCTCGGCGACTACGTCGCCACCGACGCCGGCACTGGCGTGGTGCACAGCGCGCCGGCCTACGGCCTGGACGACTTCACCACCTGCGCGCGCTATGGTATGCGCAACGACGAAATCCTCAATCCGGTGCAGGGCGACGGCCGCTATATGGACAGCCTGGAGTTCTTCGGCGGCCTCAGCGTGTGGGATGCCAATCCCAAGATCATCGAAAAACTGTCCGAGGTCGACTGTCTGCTCGCCTCGACCACGCTGACCCACAGCTACATGCACTGCTGGCGCCACAAGACGCCGGTGATCTACCGCGCGACCACGCAATGGTTCGTCGGCATGGACCGGCAGGCCGGCCAGCAGACCGACACCACCCAGCCAACCCTGCGCGAACTGGCGCTGGCGGCGGTCGACAACACGCGTTTTTACCCCGCCTGGGGCAAGGCCCGCCTGCATGCGATGATCGCCAATCGTCCCGACTGGTGTGTTTCGCGTCAGCGAAACTGGGGCGTGCCGATTCCGTTCTTTCTCGACAAGGAGACCGGTGAGCCGCATCCGCGCACCCTCGAGCTGCTCGAAGAGGTCGCCCAGCGCGTCGAACGCGAAGGTATCGACGCGTGGTTCCGTCTCGACCCGGCCGAACTGCTCGGCAACGAGGCCGACCGCTTCGACAAGATGCGCGACACGCTCGACGTCTGGTTCGATTCCGGCACAACCCACCGCACCGTGTTGCGCGGCTCCCACGCCGAAGAGAGCAAATGGCCGGCCGACCTCTACCTGGAAGGCTCGGACCAGCACCGCGGCTGGTTCCACTCATCGCTGCTCACCGGCTGCGCCATCGACGGCCGCGCACCGTACGAGGGCTTGCTCACCCACGGCTTCGTCGTCGATGGCCAGGGCAAGAAGATGTCCAAGTCCAAGGGCAACGTCGTCGCGCCGCAGGAAGTCTCCGATCGCCTCGGCGCCGAGATCCTGCGGCTGTGGGTCGCCGCCACCGACTATTCCGGCGAATTGACGATCTCCAACGAGATCCTCGACCGCGTCGTCGAAGTCTACCGCCGGCTGCGCAACACGCTGCGCTTTCTGCTCGCCAACACCTCGGACTTCGACATCGCCCGCAATGGCGTGCCGGTCGAGCAGTGGCTGGACATCGACCACTACGCGCTGGCGCTGACCCGCGACCTGCAGCAACGCGTCAGCGCCGACTACGAGCGTTTCGAGTTCCACAAGGTCGTGCAGGCGCTGCAGAATTTCGCCTCCGAAGACCTCGGCGCGTTCTATCTCGACATCCTCAAGGACCGGCTGTACACCACCCAGGTTGATTCGCACGCGCGGCGTTCGGCGCAGACCGCACTGTGGCACATCACCCAGGCGATCACCCGCATGATGGCGCCGATCCTGAGCTTCACCGCCGAGGAGATCTGGCAGTTCATCGGCGACGGCGCCGACGACAGCGTGATGCTGCATACCTTCCACACCTTGCCCGAACAAGGCGACGAGGCTGCACTGGTGGCACGCTGGACGCTGATTCGCGAGACCCGCGCCGAGGTCCAGAAGGTACTCGAGAGCCTGCGCAGCGAAGGCCGCATCGGCGCCTCGCTGCAAGCCGAGGTGCGATTGCGCGCCAGCGGCGCACGCCTCGATGCGCTGACCAGCCTCGGGGACGACCTGCGCTTCGTGATGATCACCTCGGTCGCCTGCCTCGAGGCGGTTACGAATGAAGCCGCGGAAGGCATCGACGCCGAACCGTCGACGCACGCCAAGTGCGAGCGCTGCTGGCACTACCGTGAAGAGGTCGGCAGCATCGAAGGGCACCCGGGCCTGTGCGGTCGTTGCGACAGCAACCTGCACGGCGGCGGCGAAACACGGAGCCATGCCTGATCGTGCGCATGGACAGACGTCTCACCGCCTGGCTTGGCGTGTCGGTGCTGGTCGCGGTGCTCGACCAGCTCACCAAGCTGATCGTGCTCGCCAAGCTCTCGCTCGGCCAGGCCATTCCGGTCACCGGCTTCTTTCAGCTGGTGCTGGTATATAACCCGGGCGCCGCTTTCAGCTTTCTGGCCGACCACTCCGGCTGGCAGCGCTGGTTCTTCATCGTGCTCGCGGTGGTGATCTGCGGCTGGCTGGTCGTCATGCTGCGCCAGCACCGCCACGAACGCGCGCTTCCGCTGGCCTTCAGCCTGATCATCGGCGGTGCGGTGGGCAACGTGGTCGACCGTGTCGTGCATGGCGCGGTGGTCGATTTTCTGTATTTTCATATCGGGCGCTACGGCTGGCCGGCCTTCAACGTGGCCGATTCGGCGATCACCCTCGGGGTCGTCCTGATGCTGTGGGCTTCGTTCCGGCCGCAACGACAGGACGCGAATCCATCGCCGTCCCAGCCCCCGCCCTCTCCCCCCTCCTCTTCCTCGGAGAAGTCATCTTGAGCCGCACCGTCCAACCCGACAATCTCGTGACCCTGCATTACCGCATCACGCTGGAGAACGGTCAGCCGCTGATCAGCACCTTCGAAGGCACGCCGGCCACGCTGCAGCTGGGCGCGGGCGAGTTGCTGCCGACGCTGGAAGCCCTGCTCACCGGCCTGGAAGAAGGCAGCTGTCACACGTTTTCGCTGGAACCGGCGCAAGCCTTTGGTGATCACAAGGCGGAACTGGTCGAGCGCGTGCAGCGCCGGCACATGAATGAAGACGACATCGAACCGATGAGCATCATGGAGTTCACCGCTCCGGACGGCTCGCGTTATTCCGGACTGGTGCGCGAAATCGATGACGAGAGCGCGCTGATCGACTTCAACCACCCGCTCGCCGGCAAATCCATCCGCTTCGAGGTGGAAGTGATCGGCATTTTGTGAGCGCCCCTGTCCGCCCTGCAAGAGAGATTGACTCCCCATGAGTGACAAGCAAGTCCTGCTCGCCACGCCACGCGGTTTCTGCGCCGGCGTTGAGCGCGCGATCGAGATCGTCGAGCGCGCCCTGACCCGCTTCGGCGCCCCCATCTATGTGCGCCACGAAGTCGTACATAACAAGTTCGTCGTCGATGGCCTGCGCGCCAAGGGCGCGATCTTCGTCGAGGAGCTCGACGAAGTCCCCGCCGGCAACACCGTGATCTTCAGCGCGCACGGGGTTTCCCGTGCGGTGCGTGACGAGGCCGAACAGCGCGGCCTGCGCGTGTTCGACGCCACCTGCCCGCTGGTCACCAAGGTGCATCTCGAAGTTTCGCGGATGCGCGAACAGGGCCGCGAGATCGTGATGATCGGCCACAAGGGGCACCCCGAAGTGGAAGGCACGATGGGACAAATCGACAGCGGCATCCACCTGGTGGAAACGGTCGCCGACGTCGCTACCCTGAACGTGGGCCATCCCGGACAACTCGCCTACGTCACCCAGACCACGCTGTCGATGGACGACGCGGCCGCGATTATCGACGCACTGCGCCAGCGTTTTCCCGACATCCAGGGGCCACGCAAGGACGACATCTGCTACGCGACGCAGAACCGCCAGGACGCGGTCAAGTTCATGGCCCCCCAGGTCGATGCGGTACTCGTCGTCGGCTCGGTCAACAGCTCCAACTCCAACCGCCTGCGCGAGGTCGCGGAGCTGCGCGGCGTCCCCGCCTGGCTGGTGGACAACGCCGAAGCCATCGACCCCGACTGGCTGGAAGGCAAGCAGCGCATCGGTGTCACCGCCGGCGCCTCGGCCCCCGACGTACTGGTCCAGGCCGTGGTCGAGCGCATCCGCCAACTCGGCGCGACGACGGTGCGCACGCTTGACGGCGTGCCGGAAAAAGTCGTTTTTCCGCTGCCGAAGGACTTGCAGTAAGCAGCGGCAGGCGGTCCGCCAGCGACCGCCATTCGAACAGCATCCGCCGGCCCTCCGTATCTGATGGCCCCACAGGAAAACGGGCGCCACCGCAAGATGGCGCCCGTTCATTGATTCGACTGCCTCGGCTTTGCCGTCCGGGCTTACCCGGAGCCATCCACCAGATCCATCCACCAGATCCATCCACCAGATCCATCCGCCAGATCCATCCGCCAACACCGATGACGACCGGCGCCGGCGGAACGGGATTACTTGGGCAGGTGCTCGCCGAGGATGCGGCGATAGAACTCGTGAAAATGCTGCATGCCGTCCTCGAACGGGGACTGGTACGGTCCCACCTCGTTGCGGCCTTCCTGCAGCAACGCCCAGCGCCCCCGGTCCATACGCTCGGCGATGTCGTCGTCCTCGATCGCGGTCTCCATATAGGCGGCCTGTTCGGCTTCGACGAATTCACGCTCGAACTCGACGATCTCCTCAGGATAGTAGAACTCGACCACGTTGGTGGTCTTGTTGACGTCCGTCGGGATCAGCGTGCTCACGACGAGCACGTGGGGATACCACTCCACCATGATGTTGGGGTAGTAAGTCAGCCAGATCGCGCCCTGTTCGGGACGGTTCTCGCCATAATAGTCGAGCACCGCCTTGTGCCACTTCTGGTACACCGCGCTGCCGGGTTTGGCCAGGGAGGTAATGCCAACCTTCTGCACCGAATACCATTCGCCGAACTGCCATGTCAGATCGTCGCAAGTGACGAAATTGCCCAGTCCAGGATGAAAGGGCACGACATGGTAGTCTTCGAGATAGACCTCGATGAAGGTCTTCCAGTTGTAGTTGCATTCGTGGATTTCGACATGGTCCAGCTTGTAGCCGGAGAAATCCAGCTGTGGGGCGACTGTCATGCCGGCCAGATCAGCCTGCGCCGAACGCGGCCCCTTGAACAGCAGACCATGCCAGTTCTCGAGCTTGTCGCGCTTGAGGTTGAGGCACGGTTTTTCGGCAAAGTGCGGCGCCCCGAGCAACTGGCCCTGGTTGTCGTAGGTCCAGCGATGCAACGGGCACACGATGTTGTCACTGCTGCCCGCACCCTGCACCATGATGGCCTGGCGGTGGCGGCAGACGTTGGACAGCTGATGAATGCCGTCGGCGGTATTGAACAGCAGCTTGGAGTGATCCAGCCACTCCAGCGAGCGATAATTGCCGACTTCGGGTACCATCAGCTCATGGCCGACATACCCCGGACCGGCATCGAAGAGAAGACGTTTCTCCAGCTCGAAGACCTTCTCGTCGAAATAGTACGAAACCGGCAGCTGTGAAACCGCCGGGGCCAGGTGCGCCTTGGATGCGATGTCGGACATGCCCGAACCTCCTCTGCAAGTACCAGAAATCCGGAAGAAAAAAGACCTTGCATTCTATTTGAAAAGCCGTTTGACCGCCAGTCGTTCAATCGGTTATGTTCCCCGCTTTGATACGCTCCCAGAAGACAATGACGAAGACGGCCAGTTCGCCGAAAAATTTCGAATCCGCGATTTCCGAGCTCGAAACCATTGTTCAGGAAATGGAAGGCGGTTCGATATCGCTGGAGCAGGCGCTGGAGCGCTACCAACGGGGCACCGACCTGTTGAAGTTCTGCCGTGGCACGCTGCAGGCTGCAGAGCAGCGCATTCTCCAGCTCGAAGGAGATGCGCTGACACCACTGGACACCGCGAAGCAGGAGAACGCCGGGTGAGCACGACCGACTTTCAGCAGTGGATGGCGGGCATCCAGCAACGCACCGAAGTGGCGCTGGCCGCGAACCTTCCTGCCTGCGACATCGCCCCCACCCGCCTGCACGAAGCAATGCGCTACGCGGTGCTGGGGGGCGGCAAACGTGTTCGCCCCTTGCTGGTACACGCGGCAGGCGAGCTTGCCGGCGCGGCTCCGGAAACGCTGGACAGCGTGGCCTGCGCGGTGGAACTGATCCACGCCTATTCCCTGGTCCATGACGACATGCCGTGCATGGACGATGACGTGCTGCGGCGCGGCAAACCCACCGTGCATGTAGAGTTCGATGAGGCGACGGCGCTGCTCACCGGCGACGCATTGCAAACCCAGGCCTTTCAGATTCTCTCGGACACCGCGTTCCTCGACGACCCCTCCCGTCAATTGCGCATGGTCGAGTTGCTGGCGCGCGCCTCGGGTTCGCGCGGCATGGCCGGTGGCCAGGCCATCGACCTCGCTTCGGTCGGCAAGGAGATCACGCGTGAAGAGCTTGAGTTCATGCATATTCACAAGACCGGTGCGTTGATCCGGGCATCGGTGTTGCTTGGCGCGTACTGTGGGAATCAGGTCACCCCCATGCTCGACTCCCTCGATCGCTACGGCAAGCTGATCGGCCTGTTGTTCCAGGTCGTCGACGACATCCTGGACGCACGCTCCGACACGGCAACGCTGGGTAAGACGGCAGGCAAGGATGCGGACCAGCACAAACCGACCTACGTCAGCCTGCTCGGCGAGCCCCGTGCCCGGGAACTCGCGGACGATCTGCTCGCCCAAGCCTTGCGCGTGCTCGAACCACTGGACGGGTCCGCGCTCCGCCTGCGCGAGCTCGCCACATTCATCGTCCATCGGCGGTACTGATTCGCCGCGCGCGCCGGTGACCGCTTCCGACCCGATACTTTGCCCTCCCATCGCACATGTCCGCCTATTCCTTGCTCAAGCGCATCAACCACCCGGATGATCTGCGCAAGCTCGATCGCCGTGACCTGACGACGGTCGCCGACGAACTGCGCGGATTTCTGATCGAGTCGGTATCCAAAACCGGCGGTCACCTCTCCTCCAACCTTGGCACCGTCGAACTGAGCATCGCGCTGCACTATGTGTTCGACACGCCGCACGACCGCATCGTCTGGGATGTCGGGCACCAGACCTACGGCCACAAGATTCTCACCGGGCGCCGCGAAGCCATGTCCGGGCTACGCCACCTCGGCGGCATTTCCGGATTTCCGAGACGTTGCGAAAGCGAGTTCGACACCTTCGGCACGGCCCATTCCTCGACCTCGATCTCGGCCGCGCTGGGCATGGCCGTGGCGGCACGCGACAAGGGTGAAGCACGTCAGTCGATCGCGGTCATCGGCGACGGCGCGATGTCGGCCGGAATGGCCTTTGAAGCGCTCAACAACGCTGGCGACACCCGTGACATCAACCTGCTGGTGATCCTCAACGACAACGAGATGTCGATCTCACCGCCCGTCGGCGCGCTGACCCGGATTCTCGCCCGGATGATGACCGGGCGCACCTACAACGCGGCGCGCCGAGCCGGAGAAAAGGTCCTTGGCATTGCCCCGCCGGTTCGCGACTTCGCGCGCAAGGTCGAGGAGCACGTGAAGGGACTGATCACCCCCGGCACCTTGTTCGAGGAATTCGGCTTCCGCTACTACGGTCCGATCGACGGTCACGACCTGGATACCCTGATCCCGACACTGCAGAATCTGCGCAACCTTCCCGGCCCCCAGTTCCTGCACGTGCTGACCCGCAAGGGCCAGGGCTACAAGCTGGCCGAAGCCGATCCGATTCTGTACCACGGCGTCTCACGCTTCGATCACAACGCCGGCATTCAGAAATCTGGTGCCGGCAAACTCACCTACACCCAGGTATTCGGCGACTGGCTGTGCGACATGGCGCGGCAGGATGAGCGGCTGGTGGCGATCACCCCCGCGATGAGAGAGGGTTCGGGCATGGTGCGCTTCGCTGGCGAGTTTCCAGAGCGCTACCACGACGTCGGCATCGCCGAACAGCATGCCCTGACCTTTGCCGCCGGTCTCGCCTGTGAAGGACGCAAACCGGTGGTGGCAATCTATTCCACCTTTCTGCAGCGCGCTTACGATCAACTGATCCACGACATCACCCTGCAGAACCTTCCGGTGATGTTCGCGATCGACCGGGCCGGGCTCGTCGGCGCGGACGGTGCGACACACCACGGCGCGTTCGATCTGTCCTATCTCACCTGTGTGCCCAATCTGGTCGTCATGACGCCCGCCGACGAAAACGAATGCCGGCAGATGCTGTTCACCGCCTACCACCACGATGGTCCGGCTGCCGTGCGCTACCCGCGCGGCACGGGCATGGGCGTGACCCCACGCGCCGAAATGCAGGCGCTGCCACTGGGCAAGGCAGAGGTTCGCCGCGAAGGGAAACGCATCGCATTGCTGGCCTTTGGCAGTCTGCTGACACCCGCGCTGGAAGCCGGCGAGCGGCTGGACACCACGGTCGTGAACATGCGTTTCGTCAAACCGCTTGACGAAGCGTGCATCGTCGAACTCGCACGCACACACGACTGCCTCGTGACGCTCGAGGAGAACGCGGTGATCGGCGGCGCCGGGGCCGAGGTGGCGCGTGTCATCGAAAGCCTCGCATCCCGCCCCCGCCTGCTTCGCCTCGGTCTGCCCGACCACTTCATCGACCATGGCGATCAGGCGCAATTGCTGCAGTCCGTCGGACTCGACAGTGACGGCATCGTCGCCGCGATTGAACAACTTGATCACGATAATAGTTGAGTAAATTTGTCGGGCTTGATAGCATCCCGGCAACCCAGAAACTACGAGAACAGCACATGAGCCCCTCAGAGGTACACACCATTCCCGACGTCCAGAGTTTCGAGGACGCCCGTCAGCTCGCGATCAACAAGGTGGGCATCAAGTCCATTCGCCATCCGGTGCGGGTCAGCGACCGCAGCGGCGGCGTCCAGCACACGGTCGCGGTGTTCAACATGTACGTGGGCCTGCCGCACAACTTCAAGGGCACGCACATGTCACGCTTCGTGCAGATTCTGAACAGTCACGAACGCGAGATCTCGGTCGAATCCTTCGAACCCATGCTGCGCGAGATGGTCGAGCGACTCGAGGCCGAAACCGGCCACATCGAGATGACCTTTCCGTACTTCATCAACAAGTCGGCGCCGGTCTCCGGGGTACAGAGCCTGATGGACTACGAAGTCACGTTTACCGGCGAGATTCGTGAAGGCGGCCGTTATGAGTTCGACATGAAGGTGGTCGTCCCGGTGACCAGCCTGTGCCCGTGCTCGAAAAAGATTTCCGAATACGGCGCCCACAACCAGCGCTCGCACGTAACGGTGACGGCGACGCTGGCGGATCACCTGTGGATAGAGGAAGTCGTGCAACTCGTCGAAAGCCAGGCCTCATGTGAGCTCTACGGCCTGCTCAAGCGCCCGGACGAAAAGTTCGTCACTGAACGTGCCTACGACAACCCCAAGTTCGTCGAGGACATGGTGCGCGACGTCGCCGGCCTGCTCAACCTCGAACCAAGAGTGGTCGCATTCAAGGTCGAGTCGGAGAACTTCGAGTCCATCCACAACCACTCCGCCTACGCCATCATCGAGCGCGACAAGCGGAACGTCTGAGCCGGCGGGCGACCCGAAACGCCCAGCGGCAATCGAACGCCGCCGCGCGATGCATCTCAGTCCGTGGCGGCCAGCATCGTGTCCAGTCGGGGGACCGCAGCCAGCAGCTTTCGCGTATATGCGTGGCGGGGTGCGGCCAGCACCTCGGCCGTCGGCCCTGTCTCGACCAGGCGCCCTTCATGCATCACCGCCATGCGGTCGGCGAGAAATTCGACGACCCCCATGTTATGGGTGATGAACAGCATCCCCAGACCCTGCTCGTCCACCAGCCGGCGCAGCAACCGCAGGATTCCGGCCTGAACCGACACATCCAGCGCCGAAGTGATCTCGTCGCACAGAATGAAACCGGGCTCGAGCACCAACGCGCGTGCGATCGCCAGCCGCTGACGCTGCCCACCGGAGAATTCGTGCGGATAGCGCCACAGACTGTCGGCGGGCATCTCCACGCGCTCGAGCAATTGCTCGGCACGTGTCCGGCGGTCTTCATCGTCACGGCCGATGCCGTGCACCCGCATCGGCTCAATCAACGTGGTCAGGATCGGCAGCCGCGGATTCAGGCTCGAACCGGGATCCTGGAACACCACCTGCATGCGCCGCCGCAGGCAGCGCAGGGACTTTCGGGGCAACCGGGTAATGTCGCGGCCATCGAGTTCGACGCTCCCCCCGGTGGGCTCGAGCAAGCGCAACAGCGCGCGCCCCAACGTGGTCTTGCCACAGCCCGACTCCCCGACCAGCGCCACCACCTCACCCGCACCAACCTCGAGTGAGACGCCATCCACTGCGCGAAAATGATCGACGACGCGGCGCATGAACCCACGACGCACTGGAAAATGCACCTGCAGATCGCGCACCGCGACCAACGGCCGCGGTTGCAGCGGTGGACGCGGTGCGCGCGCCAATCGCTCGGGCAGCGCACCGATCAAACCCTGCGTATAGGCATGACGGGGCGTCTGCAGCACTTGTCCGACCGGACCGTTTTCGACCAACTCGCCACGACGCATCACGCCAACGCGGTCGGCAATGCGCGCCACGACACCAAAATCGTGCGTGATGAACAGCATCCCCATGCCGCGTGCTTCCTGCAACTCACGCATCAGGTTCAGGATTCCGGCCTGAACGGTGACATCCAGTGCGGTGGTCGGCTCGTCGGCGATCAGCAGTATCGGCTCGCAGATCAGCGCCATCGCGATCATTACCCGCTGTCGTTGTCCACCGGACAGCCGGTGAGGATACTCCCGTACCCGGCTGGCCGGATCGGGCATGCGCACCTCCGCCAGCGCTTCGACCACACGTTCCGCCCGCTCCTGTGTGGACAGCTCCGGCCGGTGCAGACGCAAGGCCTCATCGAGTTGCTCGCCAATGGTCAGCACCGGATTCAGCGAAGTCATCGGCTCCTGGAAAATCATCCCGATGCGCCCCCCACGCACGGAACCGAGAAAAGCCTCGTCCGCGCGCAGCAGATCGACCGCTTCGGTGTGGCCGCCAGGCCGTTCCCCCGGCGTGGCACGCACATCCGGATACAACAGGATCCGTCCGCCCGGATGACGGTGACGAGCAAACGGCAGCAGGCACATCGCCGACAGCGCCGTGACCGACTTGCCACTTCCGGATTCGCCGACAAGACAGTAGGTTTCGCCGCGATGTACACACAGGCTGACCCCATCGACGGCGCGCAACCAGTTGCGACCGTCGGAAAGCTCGGTGACCAGCCCGTCGATTTCGAGCAGCTTCACGAAGCCCCTCCCGCCGTTCGCTGCGTGTGTGGATCGACCGCATCGCGCAAGGCTTCGCCGATCAGGTTGTAGGCGAACACCGTCAGGAAAATTGCCCCCCCCGGAAACACCGCCAGCCACCAGTTGAAGGTCGACGATTGCACGGCCTGATTGAGCATCTGCCCCCATGACGGATCGTCCACCAGGCCAAGGCCGAGAAAGCTCAGTGTGGCTTCGGCGAGGATCGCTGACGCCACGCCGAAGCTGGCCGCGACGAGCAGGGGCGCGATACCGTTGGGCAGCATGTGGCGGAACAGGATGGACCACAGCGGTAGCCCACAGGCCACCGCCGCCTGCACGAAATCCTGTTCGCGCAACTTCAGAAACTCGGCGCGCACGTATCGCGCGTAGCCCGACCAGGAGGTGATCCCGATGATGATCATCATCATGTAGATGGAGCGGCCGAAGAACGCGACAAAGGTGAGCAGCAGGAACAGGGTGGGGATCGCCTCGAAGATCTCCACCAGGCGCATGCCGATGATGTCCACCACGCCGGAGAAGTACCCCATCAGCCCTCCGATCAGCGTACCGATCAACAAGGCGATACCGGTCGCGATGAAACCGATCCCCAGCGCGATGCGTGCTGCATGAATCATGCGTGCGGCCACATCCGCGCCGTTCTCCTCCGTGCCCAGCCAATGCACCCGACCGTCCCCCGCGGCCAACGGCGCCTCGATGCCGGTATCAGCGAAGTCGCGCAGATAGTCCTTGGCCGAATAAGGGATCGGCGCGCGAATCAGGCGCTCGACGCGCCCGTCAGCCTCGAGTTCGCGGTACTGCTCGTAGATCGTCAATGCCGGAGGCGACACCGTCGCGTAGGCGAACGCCGCACAGGCCGCGACCCCAAGCAACCAGCCGAGCAGGCGCTGCCAGGCCTTGAGCGGCAGCAACAGCAACACCACCGCGAGGGCGAAGCCGCAGAGCCAGACCCAGTCAAGCGGTTCCATGTGTCGCAGGGCCGGGCTGCTTGCCGCGCCGTCGACCACCATGTAGAGGGGATGGCTGTTGGCGATGAACGGAGCGAAGGTGGCGACCAGTACCAGCGCCGCAATCCAGACGAGGCCAATCCGTGCTCCCAGGCGTTTGAGCAGCGCGGCCAGCACCTGCCGGGACCATGAACGTGACCGCAGCGCGCGGCCACCATGCAAACTCGCGGTTTCAGTCATAACTCACCCTCGGATCGACAATGGCGTAGGCGATGTCGGCCAGCAGATAGCCCGCCAGCGTGAGCAGCCCGGAGATCAGCGTGACCGACAGCACCAGCTCGCGATCGCGGGTCTGCACTGCCTCGACGGCGAGTTTGCCCATGCCGTCGATACTGAAGATGCTCTCGACGATGACCGAACCGGCCAGCAGACTGGGCAACAGGGTCGCCGAAACAGTGATCAACGGCAACAACGAATTGCGAAACACGTGCCGCCACAGTACATCGTCCTCAGCCACACCCTTGGCACGCGCGGTGCGCGCATAATCGGCGGCCATGTTCTCGAGCAGGGACGATCGCGTGAGCTTGGCCAGAAAGGCCAGGCCACCATAGGACAGGGTAATCACCGGCAAGACCAGGTGCCAGCCGCGATCAAAGAGATAGCCGCCGTGGACGATCTCGACACCGGCAACGCGGGCCAGACCAACCCCCAGCCCCAACCCGACCCCGCCTGCAAACGCGATACGCAAGAACGCCGAAGGCAATCCGGCCAGCGCGCCACAGGCAAAGGCACCGCAGAGCGCGAGCAGCAGATGCAGCCCACCCGGCGACGGTCCGTGCAGATCGGTCGCCATCAGATAACCCAGCACACCGCCGAGCAGCGCCCCTCCCAGTCTGCGCGCCCGTGTCGGTGCGCATGCCGCAGCCCAGACCAGCAGCGCTGTGCTCGCCCCGATCAGGACGGCCAGCAGCAACACGTCACCAGGCCCACCGAGCCAGGGCAGAAAAGTCTGGTCGACGGCCTCCCGCCGAACCAGCCCTGCGGTCGGAAACCATCGCCAGTATTGCTCGGACGCGAAAAAACCGATGAACAGGACTCCGGCAAGCATCGTCGGCACCGACCACAGACCAAGCAAAAGCACGTTCGACGCCACATCGAAGCGCCCGCCTCGCGCCCGCGCCGCCTGCACGCCAATGGCGATCGAAACTGCGTAGATCAGCGGGATCGACAGCAGGTTGAGCAGCAGCGTGATCGGCAAGCGCTCGGCGAGCAGATCGGTCACGGGACGTCCGTAGCGGAAACTGACGCCCAGATCCGGTGCTTTCCAGAGCGAGAAGGTTCCGAGCGAGCCGTCTGCCTCGCGCACGAAACCAACCGGGGAGATGTTGTTCAGCCAGCGCAGATACTGCACCGGCGGCGGCTGGTCCAGTCCATACAGCCGGTTGTAGTAGTCTTCCAGCGCCTGGCGCGTTTCGGGTTCGAGGTTGGTGCCATCGACCAGCGACTGCGCACTGATGCCACCGGGTGCGGCCGCCATCACCACGAACACGACAATGGTGATGCCGAACAGCGTCGGAATCATCAGCGCCACCCTGCGCAACAGGTAGATCAGCATCGACGGCCCGCCCGGTGCGTGAAGATCATGTCTCGCCCTCCTCGACCGTTCATCGCCGACGCTGCAGCTCGGCAGGCACGTAGACTTCGACCGGCACAGCCATCAGGTTGAGACCGAGCGGCGTATTCTCGAGGTTGGCGATACGCCGGTCGATGAAGGCCAGCGTGTTGCGCCGGAAAAGAAACGTATAGGGCTGATCATCCACCAGGATGCGTTCGGCCTGGCGCCACAACTCCATGCGCACGTCTTCGTCGACTTCAGCGCGCGCGGCATCGATCAACCGGTCGAGTTCGGGGTTGCGGTAGCTTATGAAGTTGTCGCCACCTTCCATGGTCTGCGTGGAATGAAACATCTGGAAGATGTCGATCTCGATCCCGGAGGTCCAGCCCAGCGTGATCGCGTCGAAATCCTTCTGACGCAGGTTCTCGAGCATTACCGACCACTCGGTCGGCCGAGGCCGCATCACGATACCGGCGCGGGCGTAGAGGTCACGCAGAAACAACACCATCCGCCGGGTGTCTTCGTTATCCTGAAAAAAGGTCAGCTCGAACTCGAAGTTGCGCCCATCCGGCCCCTGCAGGATTCCGTCGCCGTTGCGATCCTCGAACCCGGCCTCGTTGAGCAATGCCCTGGCACGCTGCAGGTCGAACGGAATGGGTTGATGCGCCGGATCATGCTGCGGTGAGCGCGCGCTGAACGGGCTTACCGCCGGTTCGGCGTAGCCGAGCAGGACTTCGTCGATCACCCGGGCGACATCGGTCATATGGGACATCGCCTGACGCACCCGCGGATCAGCGAAGCGCGTCGGCTGTCCGCCGCGTTCCTGATTCCAGGCGACATAGCTGTAGCCCGCGGTTGGACTCATGTACTCGAAGTGCCGCGCCCGGGACATCAGCCCCGCGTCGTCCAGCAAGCGCTGGAATTCGCGCGGTCGGGCGCCATAGACGTCGATATCCTGATTGCGGAAGGTGGTCAGGCGCGCGCTGTCGTTCTCGATGACCCGCCACACGATGCGATCGAACGAGGGGTCGACCGGCCCCCAGTAGCGCGGATTGCGCTCGAGCTCGACGCGCCCCTGATCGGGGGTCCAGTTCTCGGGATCACCGAGACGATAGGGCCCGGAGCCAAGCAGCAGCCCCCGGCTCTCGTTGAAGGTGCGCGGGTCGTCGAGATAGCGTCGGTAAAAGTGTTCCGGCAGGATATCCATGGATCCGGCCAGTTGCAGACTATTGAAGTAAGGCTCGGAGAAGACGAACTCGACAGTGTAGTCATCGAGCGCGGAAACACTGGCAATGCGTGCGAGATAGGCGCGGTTGCGCGGCGCGGCGATGGCCTCGTTCATGATGAACTCGAATGTGAAGGCAACGTCACGCGCGGTCAGGGGGACGCCATCGGAGAAGCTCACATCGCGCCGGAGACGGAAACGAATCGTCAGGCCGTCCTCGGACACCTCCCAGTCCTCGGCAACCAGCCCGCGCCATTCCAGGCTCTCCGGGTCACGAGTGAGCAAGGACTCGATCACATAGGCCTGCACTTCGCTGGCATAGGCGTCAGACGAAACCAGCGGCGTCAGGGTGCGCAGTCCCGTGCCGAACGCCAGCATCAGCCAGTCACCGCTCGCATAGTCTTCACTGGCGGCGGCACGCCGCGCGCGATCGAATGCGTCCGGACCGCGCACGGCGAGCTCGGATACAGCGTCACGCCGTGAGACGGCAAGTTCGCCACTGCGCAAGGTTTGCTCGAGGTCGCGCAGAATGCCGCGTGTCCGGCGGATGTCCTCGGCCTGTTCCTGCATGATGCGGGTCATGTCGGCCATCTTCTGCCACTGTCGATCGACCTGCACCATCTGCAGAATCAACAACACCGCGAGCAGACCGAACCCAAGCCACAAGCCCCAACGTGCCCCCGTACCCGATTGCATTCCCATTGCCGCATTCCTGTTGGTCAGATCCGGAGCCTGCAACACCCCGTCGTTACGTAACTTTACCGCATTGCACACCGACCCCGGCAGTTCACTCGATGACGCACCGCACTTGGGGCGGGCGATGCCCCGAAGAACATCCCGAAACCGAAGTGGATCAACGGCAACCGACATTTCACGTAAGATGAGGTTCCCCGCTTTGCGCCATTCCGCGAGGCCAACCCCGGTATTGATGACTGAAGAAATGCCCTTATCCAGCCAGCCCCCCATCCTGTCCCGCCTGACCTCGACCATGCTGGGCGCGATCTTTCTCAGCCTGTCCTCCACGGCCTGGTCCGACGCCAGTTTCGACCGTTGCCTCGCCGAACTGCGCCGTGAGGCGCCGTCACGAGGGGTGGCCACTGCAACCTTCGACCGCCACGTCGACGGACTTGCCCCGGACATGGACGTAATCGCCCTGCTCGACCATCAACCGGAGTTTCGCACGCCGATCTGGGACTACATGGCCGGACTGGTGGACGAGGAGCGAGTCTCCGACGGTGCGCAGATGCTGGAGCAGTGGCGTGACACCTTGCGGCGCATCGAGGCCGAGTTCGGTGTCGATGCGGAGACCGTCGTCGCGATCTGGGGCGTGGAATCGAACTATGGTCGTACCTTCGGACGACGCCACGTAGTCACCTCGCTGGCTACGCTATCCTGCATCGGCCGTCGCCAGACCTTCTTTCGTGGTGAGTTCTTCACCACGCTGCGCATTCTCGAAGAAGGGCACATCGAAGCCGATGCGCTGGTCGGTTCCTGGGCCGGCGCCTTTGGCCATACACAGTTCATGCCGTCCACCTTCATGCGCATCGCCGTCGATTTCGACGGTGATGGCCGACGCGACCTGATGGGCAGCGTTCCCGACGCCCTGGCCTCCACGGCAAACTACCTGAAGCAGTCGGGATGGCGCAGCGGACAGCCCTGGGGCTTTGAAGTATCACTACCCTCCGGGCTGGACACCTCAAACGCCGGCAGGCGCAACAAGCAAGCACTTGCGGACTGGGCCGCCGTCGGAGTACGTCGGGTTGATGGCAGCCCCCTAGCGGCGACCTCTACCCCGGCCGGGCTGCTGCTGCCGGCAGGTCCTCAGGGGCCGGCCTTTCTGGTCCTGCGGAATTTCGATGCGCTGTTTTCGTACAATGCGGCCGAAAGCTACGCGCTCGCGATCGCGCACCTTTCCGACAGATTGCGCGGCGGCGGAACGTTCCGTACCCCCTGGCCAACCGATGATCCGGGACTGTCGCGAGCCGAGCGACGCGAAGTCCAGACACGATTGCTGGAGCGCGGCTTCGACATCGGCGAAGTGGATGGCATCATCGGTACCAACACCCGCGCCGCGATCCGTGAAGTGCAGCCTCGACTCGGACTGGAGGCAGATGGCCGCGCAGGGCGGCGGCTGCTCGAAGCACTGCGCGCGAATCACTGATCGGTCGCCGGAAAACGGCGCGGGCGACCCATGGTCGCCCGCAGTTTCGCTGATACTCGATTTTCAAGGCACGGTTATTGTGCAGGCCCGTCGTTACGTCGGATCCGTCTTGCACTCCCGGAAATCCCCGCGAAATGCAGGGCGAACCATCAAGAAGGTCAACCTCAGGCAAGCATTTCCGTCGCCGACAGGGCGAGGCGAACGATCATTCACTCCCCTCCATGCTAAGAGCGCCAAGGCGCCCGACGTTTCCAATCTAGCCCGCATTTCTCACAGATAGGGTGAGCATCGCGGCCGGAAATATGAGAAAGTTTTTTTGCGAGAAAGACTTAAC
>ERZ869909.693-NODE-693-length-34482-cov-7.259497_pt1 | contig 34482 bp, 33 predicted proteins | sample MGYA00520892_ERZ869909 | MGnify/ENA primary metagenome ERZ869909 (study PRJEB32215, sample SAMEA104723947) | bioreactor metagenome | biome: bioreactor; feature: anaerobic bioreactor; material: water | place: China | collected 2015-03-12 ...
AGCGTCGCGAGCACTTCCGCCCGCGATTGCGGAACGGGGTCGGCCGCATGTTTGGCCGCGAGCGCGTCCGCAAAATCTTCGAGGGCGTCGAGGGTGTCGAGCCGGTAGACTTCCGCGATAAATTCCTTGACGGGCCGGAACGCGCCTGGCGCGTCCGGTCGGGAAAACCGCCAAACCTTTTCGCTCAACACGCCCGATTGCGAGCGCACGAAAGTATGCCCGGTTGACGCATGCAGCTTGCCGCCGCTGTCAAAGTCCGCGTGCGGGTCGATGGTCTCGCGCACGATTCGGGGCACATCGAGTTCTACCCCGTATGCCTCCGTGCTTCTATAGGTTCGGTTGCTCATGATCGTGATTCTCCGTTCGTAGTCGTAGGCACGGGCCAATCCCGCGCCGGTTCGTCGTAATTGCTGCCCGGGTTCGCGAGCGCGATCTCGATCACTTGGGGCATGACATCGCGCACCCGTTCAAGAAAATCGTCAAGGTCCGGGGCTGCCGGGGCCGGTTCGTTATTGATCTGCACCGCCACGGCCGGGCCGCGATCGCTTCCAATGCCGAGTAGCTTCCGTCGCGCTTCGAGGATTCGCAGCACGGTATTGATCGCGTCATCGTCGCCCGCATCCGCGGCCGGTTGCTTCGAGCGCTGCATCTTCGCGAGCGTGTCCAAGTCGAGCGCCACGCATTCGGCAACGCGAGCCCCTAGCGTTTGAGACGCATCCGCCGCCAATTCGGCAATGACACGGTGCGCTTGTGATTTTGACATGCCCGTTTCCTGTGCGACTTCGCGGAAGGAAAGCCCGAGCCTACGCAATTCCCAAGCCTGCTCCATCCGCTCGATAGCTGCCAGCCGCTTGGGCGCGTGTTTGCCGCCGCGTGTCCCGCGCCCTTGTGTCCCGCGTTTCGTCATGCCGCCGTTTCCTTTCTGTCCGCCCGCGCCGCCGGGTGCCACTGGTAGCGCTTCGTGGGCCGCCCCCGGTCGAGCGTGGGCCGAATCCACCCGCAATCCGCGAGTGCTTCGAGTGCTTCCGAAACGGCGCCTTTATCCGTGAGCCCCGACAATCCGCGCCGGAGCACATCGCGCGCCGTGAACGGGTCCGGCATATCGTGCGCCCGGTCGAGGATTCGCCGGGCCGCCGCCGTCGTGGGGCTTTCCTGTCCGGCGCGTGCCGCCGCAATCGCCGCCGTGAGAAAATACCGCCCGAGCGATTCCGCCCGTTGCCATGTTTCGAGCGTGATAGCGTTTCCGGCCGTGCCGCTGTCCATGTCCGCAAGGTGCAGCACGCCCGCGAGTTTCACGGCTTGCGTGACAGCCTTTCCGGCCGTGTCCGCATGGTCCGCGAACGCACCCGCGATTTCGCTTTCGATTTCGTTGTGAAACGAGCGCCGCGCTTCCGCCGCGTCCGTGGACAGCGTGAGCGTTGTGGGTTCGTCGAAAAGCTCCCGCGCCCGCACGATATGGTCCACGGCCGCCCGGAATCCTTCGAGCGCTCGATCGTCTAGGGGCAATTCGGCCGCACGCTCGAAACGCGTTCCCGCCATGCGGGGCATTCTCACGATTGCGATACGGGACACAAGCCCCGAGTCCCGCATTGCGCCGTTTTCCAGTAGCGCGCGCCACTTGTCCGGTTGCACAAACACGCACACATTCAGGCATGGCCGGGCAAGGTCCACATGCTCGAAGGGCCGCGCCGGGTCATTGCCAACGCGCCCGCGCCCGATGGGGTCGCCGGAAATGCCGTGCAAGTAAACGCTTTCGTCCGTGAAGTCGCCTTTTGTGTAGCGCCCGAGTACCTGGTCGAGCGTGTTCCGCCCTTCCGGGGACAGCACGAAAGCCTCTTCGCCGTGGGCCGCCATGTAACGCACGAGGAATTGACTTGTGCAATCGTCCACGGGCAAGGGTAGCGCCGGGGGCACCGTTTCCATAGCGTTGCGAAGTTCCGCCGCTTGCCGCGCGAGTTCGTCCGGGTCCGCGTCACGCTTCGCCGTCTTGCGGATGGCGTCGAGTTGCCGGCCGCGGATTTCGTTTCGCAGGATGGCGTCCGCGTGCCGCGCTTCGTGAGCCTCGCGGGATGCAATGACGCGGCCGCGAAGGATATCCCGCACCGGCCGGAGTAGCGCGCTTTTCCGTTCGGAAGGGTCCGCAATCGCGAGGAAAAACAACGCCGGGTGATGGCAAAGGCCGGGCTTTTCCTCAATCAGTATGCCCTTGCCCGCCACCCCGGCGATTGCCGCGAGCACGGCAACGGCCGGCCCCTCGGGGGCAACCTTCGAGAATCGCGAGATTTCGTCCACTGTGCGCCGCAGGCGTTCGGTGAGTGCGTCGAGGGGGAACGGGGGCAGGTCCGCGTCCGTGTTCCCGAGTGCGTCCGGTTCGGGCCATTCGCCACCGTCCGCGATCTCGAGATCGTGGGGCCGGGCCGTTTCGAGCACATTCGCGAAAGCCTGGGCATCGCCCGCGAAGTCCGCCGCGTCGTGCTTTTCGTCGCCATGTTCCAGCATGCGAATGTCGCCATGCCCGAGCGCCGCGAGCCGGGCCGCAATGCGGGCCATATGGGCGCGTCCGGGTTCGTCCGCATCCGCCCAAAGCACAACCCGCGCGAAGTCGAGCAACGGCGCGAGCGAATCATCGCCGGGCGTGACGGCCGCGCCGCAAACGGTGCCGAATGCCGGGGTGCCACGGGCCGCCACGGCATCCGCGCTTTTCTCCCCCTCGCAGAGAATCGCGAGCCCGTGCGCGCCGTTCGTGCCGGTCAGGGTCGCGCGGTACAACGGCATCGCGGGCATGGGCCGGGCGTCGCCGTGCCACTTCCAACGGAAAGCCTTGCGGCCGTCGCGTTTCTGGTAGCGTTCGTGTGTCGCGAGCCGTTCGCCGGTTGCGGGGTCGAGGATATCCCATGCCGCAATCATCGGGTGTACCCTTCGAGCACTTCGAGCGCTTCCGGAAAGGTCAACCCGTACCGCGCCATAAGCCAGCCGGGGCCGTCACCCTTCGAGCCGTCCGCGTAATCGCACCACGCGCCCGTTGACAGGTTCACGCGAAACGAGCCCGGCCGGGCGTCCGCGCGCGTTGGGTTCGTGCCGCCGCAGTGCCACCCCGTCGAGTGCCGGGGTGCGGGCATGCTTTCGAGTTCGGATTGCCAGAATGCGCGCCAATCCACCGCCGAAACAATCGCGTCACGGTCGAGCGTGCGCGCGTTCATCGGTCGAGGCCTTCGAGCACATCCGCGATAATTTCGAGCGCGTCCGGGTCCGCCTGTCTCGCGAAAATCCGCAGGTGCTCCGCGAGTTTCCGCGCAAGAATCCGTTGCGAGCGCGCGCGCAATGCGAATCTGCCCATTCCTTCGCGTGCTTCGAGGAAAGCCCCCGCGAGCGCTTCGAGGGTTTCGCGGGTCCGGTCGTGTGATATACTTCGAGTCATTGAGATTTCCCCGCCCGGCGCGCGCCCCTCACACACGCGTTGCCGGGCAATTTTCTTGTCTGCCGGTTATCGGGTCGAGGGGGTGACGATCGCCGCGTTCAAGTACGCGAGCAAATCCTCGCGCCGATAGCGGATTGTGCGCTGCATCCGCACAAACGCCGGGCCGCGTTCCTGCATCCGCCATTGGCGAAGGGTTGCGGGTTTCAGCCCGAGCAAGTCCGCCGCGCCGCGTTCGTCCAGCATTTCGTATTCTTGGGTCGTGGGGTTCATCGATCATCCTTTCGAGTTCGGGCCAAAAAAAAAGCGGCGCGGACTCCCCAGGCCTCGCGCCTTCAAGGTGTCCGCGCCGCTTTGAATCACTCGCCGCAAACGCTTGGTATTCTTGGAAGCACTTCCGCCGGGCATCGCGCCCGGCCGCGCCAATGGCATCGCGCCAATGACTTTGTGCTACCGCCTACCTAAACTGTCGAGCCGCAATATATCACCATGGACACCCGCTGTCAACCCCTTATCTAAATCACAATTTCGCCGGGGTTCCGTCGGGGGTTTCGTCGGGTTTTGGCGAGTTTTGTCAGGTCGATTTCCCGACGAAACTATTAGCGCGGGGTATATCACCGTAAACAAGCGTAGCGCCATATAACACGCGCCGGGGGCGTTGCGGGGGTTTCGTCAGTTTTGGCAGTGATTTCCCTAGGAATGTTTCTTTTCGTCAACGCTTGGGAACGCCACAATGCGGGGAGCAATGTCACGGTCGAGGGCGTCGATTGCCGCGCGTTCAACGGCCGGGGACAGGTGACTGTACTTTTCGCTTGTGCGGGTGTCCGAGTGCCCGAGCAATCGCGATATCTGAAACAAGGGCACGCCACGCATGGCAAGCCGTGACGCGAAGTCGTGCCGCAAATCGTGAAACCGAAACCCTTCGATTTCCGCCTCGCGCATGAGTTTCTTCCATGCGGTTTTCACATCGATCACGGGTCCGCCATTCTTCCCCTTGAACACGCGCCCGCCCGGCATGGTCTGTGCCCGCCATGCTTCCAGACACGCACGCACACGCCCGGTCATGGGGACAGCCCTACCCTTTCCAGACTTCGCATTTTCCGCCCGCACCCGGAGCACATCGGCATACCAATCCACATCCCGCCATTCGAGGTGAAAGATTTCCCCTTGCCGCAATCCCGAGTCCGCCGCCACGATGCACACGGGCAGTAGATGGTCCGCGTATGTCGCCTTGCGCAAGTCGGGCAGTTCCATGACTCCCCGAGTACGCCGCCATTCGTTCCCCCGGTCGCGTTCCTGTCGTATCCGTTCCTCGCGCCGGGCAAGTGCTTCCCAGAATCGCCTGGGTTCGTCCGGGTCCATGCTTCCCAAGTACCGCACCCGTTCGTTGTTTTCCTTCAAGTGCTCGATCTTCCGCATGGGGTGCCGGTCGAGCACATCATGTTTGACGGCATAGGTGAACACGGCGCGTAGGTTCGCGAGGTCTTTATTGCAGGTCGAGGGGGCAAGCCCACGGGCAAGGGCTTTGTTCTGCCATGTCTGGAACGCTTCCGGTAGGCGGGGGTCATCCATGGGCCAATCGAGCAGGTGCCCAAAGCATTTCACGATTCGAGCGTGTGCCAACGCCCATGACTTCCGCCGGGGAGCAATGAACGGTCCATATACCCCGTCCATGTACTCGCGAATGGTGAACGGTCCACCCTTCGATTTCAGCCGGGGGGATTCCGCGTGCCCGTGCTCATGGGCGCGTGCCTGTGCCACCGTTGCCCGTGCGATTTCTCGCGCCTTTTCCAGCGTGATAGTCCCGTACGCGCCAATGCGAGCCGTGAGCCGCTTCCCTTGCACCCTGTAATCGAGGTGGAAGTGCTTCCCCCCCGTGGGGTACACGCGAAGGAAAAGGCCGGGGACAGAATCCCGTCCGCCCGCGTCGCGAAAATCAGATACTCGCGGTCCGGGTTCCAGTCCGTCAATGAAACTTTTCGTAAGATTCTGTTTAGGCATTGATTCCGAGCCCCCAATTTCACCTACGCCAAACCTACGCCAACGCAGACAGACTAGCATATATCGCGATATATCGCCAGAACAAATCCGAATCCTTTTCACCCCTGTAAACATTGCTCGAAACGGTGTATGGTTATATCTACTGCGTTACTACGATATATGCTGGTTTACCCCATTTTTCAAACTGGGGGTGTAGGGGTCGCAGGTTCAAATCCTGTCGCCCCGACCATGTAAACACAAGCCCGGTAATGACTTCCTGAGAGTCATTGCCGGGCTTTTGCTTTGGTTGCCAACCTGAGCTTCTTATGTGTTCGCGGTTCGTGAGCGTGATCTGTCCCCACATCTGTACTGACCGGAGTGAGTGCATTTGCCTTGGTATCGAACTCAGTCGCAAGTCGGAAGAAGTGAATCAATGCAGGGAAGCAGTAAGTTGAACGGTGCTCGTCCCTATGTGGCGCGAATTCGGCCGGGGTCCGATTGTTCAAGTTTCTGCGAGGTTGCGTCTCATTGTCTTCGAGCGGTCAGGCATCCACCACTACTGGGGCAATGCGGTTTCGTCGAGGTAGGGTTTCGTCACAATGTTACGAGAATCCGCCTCCCAAGGCCTTGAAGAGGGCCGCCGTTGCGAGGAGCCGGTCCCGCTCGGCCTCGGTGATCAACAACTCGGCATCGAGCAGCGTGCGTTGGGCGTCCAAGACTTCCAGAAAAGCGATGTAGCCCGCGTCGTATCGAATCTCGGCAAGACGCAACGCGTCGCGCACGGCTTCGGCCTGCCGGTGAATCGCCCGGGCCCGCTCGGTGGCTGCGTCGTACGACACGAGGGCGTCGCGCACTTCGCGAAATGCCGTCACGACCGTGATGCGGTACTGGGTATCGGCCTGGTCGCGTTGGGCCTCGGCCACATCCACACGGGCGCGATTGCGTCCGAAATCCACGATGGGCCCGGCGACACTCGCGCTCAGCCCCCAGGTTTCGGCGGGTCCCGAGAAGAGATCGCCCACATCGAGTGCCGTCGTGCCCAAAAACGCGGCGAGATTGAGCCGTGGAAGCCGATCCGCCTGTGCGGCACCGATCTGCGCATTCGTCGCGATGATGCCGGCCTCGGCCGCACGGATATCCGGACGGCGGCGCAGCATTTCGGAGGGCAGCTCGGACGGCACGGTGTCCGGCAGTCGAATGGCGTCGAAGGCGCGGTCCTCCAGCTCCAGCTCGGCGAGTAACTCCGCGGGGGTCAGGCCCACGAGGACACCCAATGCACCCTGCAACAGCTGGACGCGTTCCCGCTGCGAGGGGATCAATGCGTGGGCCGCCTCGAGTTGTGCCTCGGCCTGGCGAACACCGAGGGCATCGATGTCGCCGCCACGGCGCCGCACCTCCTGCAGGCGCAGCGTCTCTTGGCGCGCCTCGACGGTGCGCTCGGTGATGGCCAGTTGCGCTTGTGACGCCCGTAGATTGAAGTAGACCGTGACGACATCGGCGATGACATGGAGCCGCACGGCGTCGTGCACAAAGACGGACTGATCGAGCAGGGCCTCGGCCGTTTCCTGCTGCCGCGCGAGGCGTCCCCACAAGTCGACCTCGTACCCAAGCACCGCGGAGACCGAGAACATGTTGCCCGTGGGCCCTCGCCCGACGCTGGGGGTGTCATCCTGCAGGAGATTGACGCCGTCGCGAATCAGCTCGAGGCTCGAAGGAGGCGGACCGGCGGGTTGCCCGAGGCGTTGAAGGCCTTGCTCGATCTGCACGAGTTGGTCCAGCACGCTTGGCCCGGGCACGGCCGCACCGGGCATCGGCATCGTCAACCCGGCCTGCCGCTGGCGCATGGCCTCGGCCTGCGCGTTGAGGGTGGGCATTCGGTCAGCACGGCTGAAGCCCAACCGGGCGCGGGCTTCCTGAATGCGTTGCGTCTGCAGATGGATGTCGAGGTTGTCACGCATTGCCTGGGCGATCAGCTCATCCAGCACCGGGTCGTTGTAGCGCGTCCACCAGAGTTGCCAGTCAGCCGCGTCACTTTCCGAAAGTAGAACATGCTCGGGCCACTCCTCGGGCAGGTCGATGGTTGGCTGCTCATATCGGGGGCCCATGACGCAGCCGGCAAGGGCCAGCAACGCGGGCACGGCCAGGATTCGACGGATGATTCTGCTAGGCATGTTGCGTCTCGCTTCGGTTCTTGCGCCGTTCGATGCGCTCCACACGGCGCGTGGCCTGGTCTTCCAGCACCATGTACGCCAGGGGCACGAAGACCAGGGCCAGCGTGCTGGCGGCGATCATGCCGCCGACCACAACGGTGCCGATCTCCTGGCGGCTGGCGGCGCCGGCCCCGGTGGCGAAAACCAAGGGCAGCGTGCCGATGATGAAGGTCATGGCGGTCATGATGATGGCGCGGAAGCGCTGTTGGGCGGCGGCTTTGGCGGCATCGAAGGAGGACATCCCCGCGCGGCGGTTCTGGGCGGAGAACTCGACGATGAGGATGGCGTTCTTGGCGGACAGCCCGATCAGCACGAGCAGGCCCACTTGGAAGTAGATGTCGTTGGGGAAACCGCGTATGCCCGCGGCCACGGCGGCGCCTAAGACGCCGAATGGGACGGCCGAGGCCACCGCGAGCGGCAGCGTCCAGCGTTCGTATTGCGCGGCGAGGATGAGGAACACCATCAACAAGCCCAGGGCAAACGCGGCCCCGGCGGCCCCGGCGGCGGCGTCCAATTGGTAGGCCTCGCCGATCCAGCCGACGGCGGTGTTGCCCTCGGTGAGCACTTCCGCGGCGATCTGCTCGAGCGCGAGCTTGGCCTGGCCGGTGGTGTAGCCCGGCGCGGGGTCGGCCAGGATCTTCGCGGCGCGGTAGACATTGAAGCGGTTGATCGTGTCGGGACCGGGACGCCGCTCGAGGGTAACGAGCGCACTGAGGGGGATCATCGAACCGTTGACAGATCGGACGAACACCTTGTTGAGGTCTTCGGGTTGACTGCGGAAATCGGCCTCGGATTGAAGGTTTACCTGCCAGTTTCGCCCGAAAAGGGTGAAGTCGTTGACATACAGCGACCCAAAGGTGCTCTGCATGGTCTCGAAAATGATGTTTGTTGGCACGCCCGCGGCCATGGCCTTTTCCCGGTCCACCTCGGCGTGATACCGCGGGATGCTGGTGTCAAGCGTCGTGCGCACATTGACGAGGTCGGGGCGCTCGGAGGCGGCGGCAACCAATCGCTGCGCCAGTGCCTCGACCTCCTCGGGCGTGGCATCGCCGCGCACCTCGAGGTACCCTTCCACGCCGCCGGTGAGTGACAAGCCCTGGATCGGGGGCGGGGTGAAGGCAAACACGGCGCCCTCTGGCATTCCCATCGCGATGCCCATGATCTGGCCGGCCACGGAGGCGGCGTCCTGGCCCGACCCCGCGCGCTCGGACCACGGCGCGAGGTTGGCGAAGCCGACGCCCGAATTGCTGCGCATGGCGCCGGCGACGATGTCGAACCCGGCGAAGGCGGTGAACTCCTCGATTTCGTCGAATTCCAGAATGGCCTGCGAGATCGTGTCGCGCATCTGGGCGGTGCGGCTCAAGGCGGCCGCGGGCGGCAATTGGTAGATGATGAGGGCGAAGCCCTGGTCTTCCTGCGGCACGAGACCGGTGGGGAGCCGGTTGAACGCGAAGACCGCGCCGCCGATCACGGCGACGAACAGCAGCGTGCCGATGACGGCGTGCTTTAGCAATAGGACCACGATCCAAGTGAAAACGGCCGTCTGCTTGTCGAAAAGGTAGTTGAAGAGGCGGAAGGGGGCAGCCAGCTTCTTAGGCTCCTTGTCCAGGAGCAGGGCGCACATGGCCGACGTCAGGGTGAGGGCGACCACGCCGGAAATGACCACCGACACGGCAATGGTCACGGCGAACTGCCGGTACAACTCTCCGGAAAGCCCGCCGAGGAAGGTCACGGGGGCGAACACGGCCACGAGCACGAGCGTTGACGAGACGACGGCCCCGGCCACCTGCTGCATGGTCTCGATGGAGGCCTCGCGGGCATTGAGCCCTTTCTCGTGCATGAGGCGTTCGACATTTTCCATCACGATGATGGCATTGTCGACCACGATACCGATGGCGAGTACGAGTCCGAACAGGGTGAGGAGGTTAATGGAGAAGCCGAGGGCCATCATGCCTGCGAAGGTGCCGATTAGTGACACGGGAATCGCCGCGACGGGGATGAGGGTCGCGCGCAAGTGCTGCAGGAAGACGAAGGTCACGAGTACGACGAGCCCCACCGCAATCAGCAGGGTGATCATCACCTCGCGGATGGATACCTCGACGAACTCGGTCGTGTCGTAGGGAATGGCGTACGAAACGCCGTCCGGGAAGTGGGCTGCCATGCCCTCGAGCGCGTCACGCACCCGGTTGGCGGTATCGAGGGCATTCGCGCCCGGTTGCAGGAACACGCCCATGGGCACCGCGGCGAGTCCGTTGTAGGTGGCATCGAATCCGTAGTCTTGGGCGCCGAGTTCGGCCCGGGCGACATCCCCCAGCCGCAGGGTGCTGCCATCTTCATAGGCCCGCAGGATGATTCGCTCGAACTCGGATGCGTCGGACATCTGGCCGCGCGTGGTCACGGTGAAGGTGAAGGCCTGGCCCTCTGGCGAAGGTTCCGCACCAATGCGGCCGGCGGCGAACTGCGCGCTCTGTTCACGAATCGCCGCCGCGACATCGGATGGCGTCAGGCCGAACTCCGCGAGCTTGTCCGGCCGCAGCCAGATGCGCATGGAGTAGTCTTGGGCGCCGAAAAGCGAGGCGTCGCCCACGCCGGGCAGGCGGGACAGCTCGTCGAGCACATTGAGCAGAGCGTAGTTGCTGATGAAGAGCGTGTCCTGCGAGCCGTCGGGCGAATACATGACGGGCACGAGCAGGATGTTGGTCGAGCGCGACTCGACCCGCACGCCCTGATCGCGCACTTGCTGCGGCACGCGCGCGAGGGCCGATTGCACGCGGTTGTTCACATTGATGGTGGCCTGGTCCGGGTCCGTGCCGATCTCGAAGGACACGGTCAATTGCAGGCTGCCCGAGTCGGTGGCGCTGGACTCCATGTAGATCATGTTGTCGACGCCGTTGATCTCCTGCTCCAGCGGGGCCGCCACGGACTCGGCCATGATGTCCGCGCTGGCGCCGGGGAAGAAGGCCGTCACCACGACTTGCGGCGGCACGACATCGGGGTACTGCTCAACGGGCAGCGCCAGGAGCGCGGCACCGCCGCCCAACACGATGATGATCGAGATGACCGACGAGAAGATGGGGCGTTCAATGAAGAAGCGTAACATCAGGCATCGTCCCCGTCTTCGGGCGGGGTATCGGGCTCGCCAGCGGGCTCAATGGCGATCGGCGCGCCGTCGAAAAGGCGGGCATGACCGTTGACGATGACCCGCTCGCCTGATTCGATCCCGCCGAGAATGATTTGCCCTTCCGGGATTACCGGCCCCAGCGACACCGGCCGCGAGACCGCCGTCTCTCCGTCGTCCGCCGGTACGAATACCTGCGGGCCGTCGGGCCCCTCCCCGACGGTCAACTCGGGCAGTACGATGATGTCCTCGTACGAACGCAGTAGCAGCCGTACGCGCACGAACTGGCCCGGCACGAGGGCGCGGTCCGCGTTGTTGTACACCGCGCGGGCGGAAATGCTGCCCGTGCCCGCGTCGACCGCACTGGCCGTAAAATCCACCACGCCCGGTTCGGGGTGGGTCGAACCATCCGGCAGAATCAGGACGGCTTCGTGCTCCATTCCGTTGCGTATCGCGCGCCGCACGAGCGCGTCCGTTTCCGGCAACGCGAAGTGCACATGCACCGGGTCGAGCTGCAGCACCGAGGCCAGCTTGGTGCCCGGGCCCACGAGGCTGCCCTCGGGCACGGACTCGAGGCTCGCCGCCCCGGTCTGCGGCGCGGTGACATCCGTGTAGCCGAGGTCCAGCCGGGCTTGCGCGACCCGTGCCTCGGCGGCCTGCACTTGGGCCTGGGCCAACTCATACGCGCCAAGGGCACTGTCGCGTTCGCGCTCGCTGACGGCGTCCTGCTCGTAGAGGTCCACCACGCGCCGCCACTCACGCTCGGCCTGGCGAAAGGAGGCCCGAGCCGTGGCAACATCCGCCTCGGCCATGGTAACCGCCACCTCGAACGGGGCCCGCTCGATGCGAAACATCGGCGCGCCGGCCACCACGATCTCGCCCTCGTCGTACAAGCGCTCCTCGAGGATGCCCTGCACACGCGCCCAGACCTCCACCTCGCGCGCCCCGCGAATGCGTCCGGGGTACTCGCGGTAGACATCCGCATGCTCGCTCTCCGTCGTCAGGATGCTGACCGGCACCGGCGGCATGTCGTCCCCGGCCATGGGTTCCCCGCCGCTATCCGCGCACGCGGTGAGCAGGGCCGCGGCCGCCAGCGCACTTGCGCCCAAAGTGAGCCCGCCATACCGCCGGAATGCGCGGATGGGGTAAAGACAAGTCGGTCGTGACATGGTGTAACTCCATTCATGGCGATTTGGAAGGACTGCAGAGCGCGTTATTCGCCGGGCGAAATGCGCTCTCCCTCCGCCAGGATGTGCGCACGAATTCGCGCGCGTTCTTCGTCGCCAAAGGGCGACAACTGCATCAACTCCAGCAGGTGGAATCCGGACATCGCCAAAAGCAAGAGCGCTTTCTGGATGTCCTGAAGTCCTTCCCCGCAGCAACGGTCAAACTGCCGGGCGTGAAATTCCCGGCCTTGTGCGATGAGCGCGGGCTCGTTGGCCAACACCGCCAGGATCGCCGCGCCCACCTCTCGGCTCTCCGTCTCGGGGCGCTCCTCCAGGCCCGCGGCAAGTTCCGCTTGGAAGTCACTGTCGGGATGCGCATGCATCTCCTCGAGGTACTGGCAACGCCTTTCCTCATAGCCCGCCAGCAAGCGCTCCAGCATGGCCGCGAGCAGGGCGCTCTTGTTCGGAAAGTGATACAGCACCCCCCCTTTGCTTAAGCCGGCCGACTCCGCGACCGAATCCAGCGTCAGGTGGGCGGCGCCGTCTCTCACGACGACCTTTTCGGCGGCTTCCAGGATGGCGTTGCGTCCACTGGGACGAGGCATGGCATGAACCCTCGCTGTTACTATACCGTCCAGACGGTATAGTAACGCCGTTTCAACCCTTTGTCAAGTGCACCGAGTACCATGCGCACCGAAATGGGCATTCTGGGGGCGAAGTGGTTGAAGAGCCCCTGAATTGCCTGACAAGTTGTTCCCGAACGAGGCGAGGGTCTTGTGTTGGAATCTGGTTTAACCCGCCAAATTGCTTCGCACCCACCGAGATTCTATTGTAGAAACTTGGTGATTCAGCCCTCTTGAGGCCGAAGGCGTCATGAGAAGTCATACCCCCCGAGGGAACGCCATTGTGCCGCATGGATTGACGGACGACTTGCCGGAAGAGGCCCAGCTCCACCACTCAATCCGGTACTGAATTCAGGCCTGATTACCGAGGTGGGTTTCCCGGTGCGGTGTCCTTCAACACGGCCCATGCGAAGCCGATGAGGACGGTGAGGCGTCCACCGGCCTCGAGGAAGGAGCAGGCCATCCAGAGGAGCGAGGGGGGACGGCGCTCGATGGCGCCGAGGGTGTCGGAGGCGAGGATGCCGCCTGCCTGGGTGTAGTGGGCGCCGATGGTGGCAAGGGCGGCGACGGAAGCGCCTATGGCGATGAGCAGCCGGGGGGAACCGGGCCGCTTGAGAAACCACAGCAGGGCGATGTAAGCGATCGCCGCGAGAAAGAGGACGCGGTCGAGGGGGAGGTTGGCGTTGGCGATGAAGGTGATGTCGTCGTTCACGCGTTTCTCCGTTTCAGATGGCGCTCGGCGCGCAAGAGGGCGATGATGCTGACGGCGTCGACGATGGTGTTGTCGTCGACCATGGCGATGGCTTCGTCGAGGGGTACGCGCTTGACCTGCAGTACCTCCGTGCCATCGGGCTCGGCCTCGCCGTGGGTGAGTCCTTCGGCGAGGTAGACGAACCCGATCTCGGAGGAAATGCAGTTGCTAAGGTGAAACTCCCCGCCGAGGGGTGTCCATTTCCGCGCGGTCAGGCCGGTTTCTTCCTTGAGTTCGCGCTGGATGGCCGCGAGGGGCTCTTCGCCGGGGTCGGCGCCGCCCTCGGGGATCTCCCAAGAGTAGACGCCGGTGGGGTAGCGGTATTGGCCAACGAGGTAGGTGCAGCCGTCATCATCTATGGGCACGACGCCGGTGGCAATACGGGTTTCCATGACGCCGTAAATGCTTTCGTCGCCGTCGGGCCGTATGACTTGGTCTTCACGGACACGAATCCATGGGTTTTCGTAGACGATGCGGGAGCCAAGTGTTTTCCATGGGTTTGATTCGGGCATGGGCATTCTCACTGGTTCTTTGCTTGCATTGAGGGCGAACGACGCCCCGCCTTATTTGATCATCGGGTCCTTCCTGCGGGGACCATAGAAGAATCCGAGTTTCTTGCGGTTCAACAGGGTCCAGGGCATCAAGCTGCCGCGAAGAAAGAGCGAGAGCACCTCGACCAAGGAATGGGTGCGTACCTTGCGCCCGGAGGTGATGACGGGATGGCGGGTGAGGCGGAATCGCCCATGCCTCTTCAAGCGCATGGCGAAATAGATCTCCTCCCCCGCGTACAGGCGCTCATCCCAGCCGCCGACAGCATCGAAGGCGGTGCGGGTGCAATAGAGAAAGGCGCCGCCGGTGAGATTCACGAGCCTGAACAGGCCCAGCAGCGTGGGGAGAACGACGCGGAAATGCCACGGGAGGGGGCCGTCAAACCGAAATGGCGCGCCCCCGGCGACCGCGCCCTTCTTCACGAAGGCGACCACTTCTTCGATGGTCTGCCGGTTGATGCGGGTGTCTGCATCGACGAATACGAGGAGGTCGCCCGTGGCGGTTCTGGCCCCGAGGTTTCGGGTCGCGGCGATCTGGCGACGGTCGTGCGAAACCACCGTGGCGCCATGTTCCGCGGCGATGGTGGCCGTCGCGTCGGTGCAGCCATCCGCGGCGACGATAACCTCGTAGGGCAAGTGCAGCGACGCGACTGCGTCGTGGATGGCGTCGATGGTGCCTGCGATGAGTGATTCCTCGTCATGGGCCGGAATGACGAAGGAAAGGCGAATCCCCGGTTCCTCGGGCCGTGCTTGGATGGTGTCGGGGTTGGCGGAATTCGGCTCGGCCATGGGTGTGCTCGCGTGGAAGGGGAATGGCTGTCTGGGGTGAGTGTACGCGCGCGACGCCCGCAGCCTCAATTGGGTGATCCGAAAGGTTGAGTCCTGACGGGCCACGGCCTATGCTGTGGGCGCGGGCGGGTCCGCGGGGAGCAATCACAAGATGTATATGGAGCAGTACCTTGGCGCAGCGGAGGGCTTGTTGAAGCGTATCCGCGAGCAGCAGTTCGACACGATCGAGCGGGCGGGGATTCTCGTGGGGGCCTGCCTTCGGCAGAAGGGGGCGGTGTGCGTGATGGACACGGGTCACATGCTGCAGCACGAGGCCTTTTTGCGCGCGGGGGGCCTGGCGAGTTTTGCGCCCTTCGGCTTTGCGATGACGGTGGACAACCCGATCGAGGGCCGGGTGGACCCGCTGACGGACCCAACGACGATCGTGGGGGAAGTGGCGCTGGCCCTGAGCCGGAGCCGGCTGAAATCGGGCGATTTGCTGATCATCAACTCAAACTCGGGGCGCTCGGCCCTGGTGGTCGAGTTGGCCCTGCAATGCCACGAGCGGGGCATTGTCACGGTGGGCATTGCCTCGGCGGAACAGATGCGCCGTTGCGCGCCGACGCACCCAAGTGAGAAAAAACTGGCGAAGGTGGTCGATATTTTTATCGACAATTGCACACCCTATGGTGACGCCTTGGTGCCGGTGAAGAACAACGAGCCGATGTGCCCCGGCAGCGGCATTGCCTCGGCGCATATCCTGTGGGCAATCCAGGCAACGGCCATCTATGTGCTCGAGCAGGACGGCCTCCAACCGACCATCTTCCGCAGCGTGCACCTCAGCGGCGAAGAGCACATGGAAGCCCAACGCGAGGCGCATCGCAAGCGGGGGTATTAGGCCGGACCGAATCGAAAAGGCTTACCCACAGCATGTCACACGGACTGACACGGACTTTCACGGACGATGCACTGGTCCGTGTCTGTCCGTGTGGGCTCCCCTACCCCACCGTCGGCTTGAAGAGTTGGATGCTGGTGCCATTAAAAGCCTCGGCGAGGCGGGCGTACATTTTTTCGTCCTCGTAGGTGCCGATGATGGCGCCGCCGGAGCCGGCGAACTTGGCGTGGGCGCCGGCGGAGCGAGCGCGCTCGACCATGTCGATGTTCTTGGGGTCTATGTCGTAGATGGTGCGGCGCCGATTAAAATTGGCGTCGAGCAGGGGTCCGATTTCGTGTCCACGGCCGGCGGCGATGAGGTCGCGGGTTTCCTGGGCGTATCCTGCGAAGTCCTGCATGGCCTGAATGATTTCCGGGTCGCCCTTGAGCCAGCGCGCGCGGATATCGTTGTGGAAGACCTCGGAGCCCTCGGCGAGGTCGGTGCGGTAGGCGACGAAAAGGGGCGGGAGGTTCTCGATGGGGAGGGGCTCGTATTTGCCGTGGCCGTGGGAATCCATGAAGGCCTTGTCGAAATCCATGAAGACGCAGCCCTCGAAGACCTGAATGACGCGGTCCTGGAGTCCAGCGGAGATGCCTAGCTCTTCGTTCTCCACGCTTAAGATGACGCCGGGCAGGAGGTTACGGGGAATGGAGACCTCGTAGAACTCGAGCAGGCAGCGCAGGGTGGCGGTCACGAGGGCGCTGGAGCCGGCCATGCCGACGCGGCGGGGAATATTCGAGCGGTATCGGATGGAGAAGTTGCGATCCTCGGGGATGGGGATGCCGTTTTCGTCGCAGTAGGCGACGAACTTCTTGATGGTGGCCTTCATGAGGCGGATACCGCCGTAGTAGCCGTTATTCTGGACATCCTCGACGAGATCCCGCACGGACTGGTACTGGGAGCGGTCCTGAAAGCTGGGGACGATGTTCAGGTCGGGGTTTTCGTACAGGCTGACCTTGGCGCAGTAATCACGGATGATAACGCTGATGGTCTTGCCGTAATACCCGTCCGACGGATTCCCGATGAGCCCGGCGCGGGCGTAGGCGGCGGCTTCGACGGCCATGGAACGCTCCTCACATGTAAGGTATTGATAGACAGCAGGATAGGAAGAATAACAGGTGAAATACGGAGGGTTCAAGGTACGCATTTTTGCGGGTCTGGTCGGGAATGGACTGACACCGGTCTTTGATTCCCGGGAATAAACTTGGTAGGCTGATGGATGGAGGCAGGCGGGAGGTGAACGCCCCCTTGGTGCTCCCTGCTTCCGCATGGAATTCGATGGTTCTCTGTGCCGCGCTGCGCGGCCGGAGCCATTCGCGAGGAGAAGGCGGTGGCGAAGACGCAGGAAACCACGGTGGAACGCTCGCCGGAGTTCGAGGCGCTCGTCCTCGAGCATATGGATATGATGTACGCGGTTGCATTGCGCTTGACGCACAACACCGCGGATGCGCAGGACCTCACCCAGAATACGGTGGTGAAGGCGCTTCGATTTCACGACAAATTCGAGCGGGGCACCTATATCAAGGCCTGGCTGCTGACGATCCTTCGCAATACCTTCATTAACGAGTACCGGCGCAAGGTTCGCCGCCCGACGCATGTAGAATTGAGCGGGACGGAGGCCTCGAAGGACGACCACCCGGACCCCGATGTGAATTACACGCCGCGGAGCCGTCAGCCCGAGGAATTGATGGAGCTGCTGGACGACCGGGTGAAGCAGGCGGTGTTGGAGTTGCCGGAGGATTTTAAACAGGCGGTGATCATGGCGGACATCGAGGATATGTCCTACAAGGAAATCGCCGAGCGGATGGGCTGCCCCTTGGGCACGGTGATGTCGCGCCTGTTTCGTGGCCGCAAATTGCTGCGCGAAAAGCTGGCGGACTACGCCGCGGAGATGCGCATCATCTCGAAGGAAACGGTCGACACTCCCCGGCAGGGCAAGCAGGGGAAAACTCCTGCGGCCCCGGTTGCCAACGGCAAGGGCGATCCGCGCGGGAACTAGTATCGCGCTGAATGCGGTGCGTGGCGCGTGAGATTCGCCGGCATTGTGGGACAGCAATTCGGGGCAACATTGCGGGAAGTTGGACGCGCGGGGCGTCTCCCCCATTCTGTCGATCTCTAAACGATCCAAACCAACATGAACGGAGAATTCGATGCGGCTTGAGAACCGTGCGCCCGATGCCTTGCGGCCGGTGCGTATTCAACGGCAATTCACGAAGTATGCGGCGGGCTCGGTGCTGGTCACCTTTGGCGATACGCAGGTGCTGTGCACGGCGACGCTCGAGGATCGCACGCCGCCGTGGCTGGCGGGCAAGGGCTCGGGCTGGGTAACGGCGGAGTACGCGATGCTGCCGGGTTGCAGCAATGAGCGGATCGGGCGCAACCATTACCAGAAGGGCCGGGCGATGGAAATCAGCCGTCTCATCGGGCGCTCGTTGCGTTGCGCGGTGGACATGGCGGCATTGGGCGAGCGGCAAATCACGGTGGATTGCGATGTAATCCAGGCCGATGGCGGCACCCGTACGGCGGCCATCACGGGGGCATTCGTGGCGTTGTCCGACGCGTGTGCGAAGCTTCAGGCGGACGGCGCGATTTCACGCAGTCCGCTGCTGGGCGAATGCGCTGCGGTGAGCGTGGGCCTGGTGGATGGCGAAGCATTGCTGGACCTTTGCTACGAGGAGGATGTCCGCGCGGAGGTGGACATGAATGTGGTGATGCGGAGCGATGGCAACCTGATCGAGGTGCAGGGCTGCGCGGAGGGCGATGCATTCCCGCGGAAGCAGCTGGACGCCATGCTCGACCTCGCGGAGGCGGGTTGCGGGGAGTTGTTCCGACTGCAACGGGAAGCGCTGGCGTCATGAGCAAGGAATTGCTGATTGGCTCGGGCAACCGGGACAAGGCGGCGGAATTGGCGGTATTGCTGGCGCCGCTCGGGTGGGTCGTAAAGAGCCTGCGCGACTATCCGGAGATACCCGAGCCGGAGGAAACCGGCGAGACCTTCGAGGAAAACGCGCTGCTGAAAGCGCGTTACTACCGGGACCACTTCGGCATCGACTGCGTGGCGGATGATTCCGGTCTCGCGGTGGATGCGCTCGACGGCGCACCGGGGGTGTACTCGGCACGGTACGCGGGCGAGGGCTGCACCTACGCGGACAACAACGAGAAATTGCTGCGGGCGTTGAGCACCGTTCGCGAGGAGCAGCGGACGGCGCGGTTCATCTGCTGCGCGGCATTTGCGCCGCAGATGGGCGTGGAGCACACGGAGTTGGGTACGGTCGAGGGCGTGATTGCGAAAGCGGCGCAAGGCACGGCGGGCTTTGGCTACGATCCGGTGTTCATCCCAGAGGGGGAGACGCGTTCGTTCGCCGAGATGACGGCGGAGGAGAAAAATGCGATCAGCCACCGCGGTCGCGCCTTCAATCAGTTGCGCGCCTACTTGGAATCACTTGCGTGAAACGGCTGCCTGTTTCGGAGGACTCCATCGCACTCGCGGCGAAAATACTGCGCGAGGGCGGCATTGTCGCGTATCCCACGGAAACGGTGTACGGCTTGGCGGTGGATCCGTTCTCGGAAGAGGCGTTGCACCGGCTGATGCAGGCCAAGGGGCGGCCGGAAACCAACCCGATATTGTGCGTCATCGCGGGCGTGGAGCAGTTGGACGCGCTCGTGGCGGCCATCTCCCCCGAGGCGCAACGCTGCATGGAGCGATTCTGGCCGGGTCCGTTGTCACTGGTGCTACCGAAAAAGTCCGGCGTGCCGGACCTGCTGACCGCCGGTAGCGACCGTGTATGTGTGCGGCATCCGGACCATGCCACCGCGCGGGCGTTGTGTGCTGCGTTCGGCGGTCCAATCACCTCGACCTCCGCCAATCGCTCGGGAGAGCCCGCAGTGAGCGATCTGGATGACCTCCACTTGGAGGGCGTCGAGCTTGCTCTCGATGCAGGTCCGCTACCGCCCAGCGCTCCCTCGACGGTGTACGACCCGGAGACGGACGCAGTGCTGCGGGAAGGGGCCATTGCCGCCGAGGCGATCAGATCAGCCCGCAGCGGTCCCCGTACTGCTTGATCAATCGCGCGTTCCACTCATCGCCGCCGGGAAGATTGGCGGTCTTGAAGATGGGGGGCTCTTCCCCCGCTTCGGCATAAATCAGGGCGACTTCATACACGATCTGCTGAATAATCGCGGCATTCACCAGACTCGAAGTCGCGGACACTTTTAATTTGGCCCCGGGCAGGGGAAGAACGGCGTCACCCTCGTTGCCGCCGTTGTCGATGACGATGTCGCACAGTTCAAAGAGTCTTCCGGGCAGGCCATCACCGAGCGTGGCGGCCTTGGATTGCGCGAGCGAGGTGATGGCAACGGTGGTAAGGCCGCGCTCCTTGGCCAACAGGGCCATCTCGACAGGTACGGCGTTCTTGCCGCTGTTGGAGATGATGGTGAGGACTTCGCCGGGCTGGGTGTCGTGCTTGTCGAGGATGAGGCGGGCAAGGCCGGGCTGTCGCTCGAGTTTGGTCGAGGTGACGGGCCCCTCGTGCTGCATCAGGGCGGGAAACAGGATCGGCGATACGGGCACGAGGCCGCCGGCACGGTAGTAGGCCTCCTCGGCAGCCATGTGCGAGTGACCGGTGCCGAAGAGATGCCATACACCGCCCTTGCGCAACGAGTCCGCGATGGCTTTCGCGGCCTGTGTGATGGCCGGCGACTGGCTCTCCCCCACGCGCTGGAGAATGGCGCGGGCTTCGTCGAAATAGGCAGGCATGGGCTGCTCTCCGAACTGGATGCGCGAGTTGGACGCGCGGGTTAGACGCGCACCAGCACATCCGGGGACAATTCCGCCGGGGTGCGAAAGCCGCTCAGGGCCATGCAGAGGTCGTACTCGGCCAGCATGCGCTGCACGACGGTGCGGACGCCTTCCTCCCCTTTCAGGGCGAGGCCCCATGCATACGGACGGCCGAGCAGCACCGCTTTCGCGCCAAGGGCAAGGGCCTTGACGATGTCCTCGCCGTGGCGGATGCCGCTGTCGAGCATGAGGGGGTAGTCGCCGCCGACCGCATCGACAATGGCGGGGAGCGCGTCCAGCGCGGCGATGGAGCCGCCGATCTGGCGTCCCCCGTGGTTGGAGACGACGATGCCGTGGATGCCCATCGCCTTGGCCTTGGCGGCATCGTCCGGGTGGAGGATGCCCTTGAGCAGAATGGGCAGGGAGGTGTTGTCCTGAATCAGTTTGAGGTGATCCCAATGCTGGCCGGTGTCGGCGTAGATCTCCGCCCAACGGGCCACGGCCGCCTGCGGGTTTTCCTGCGGGCTTTCGTCCAACGGTGCGCAGAACGCCGGGTCGGAGAAATAGTTCGCGAGGCCTTTGGCCTCGAGAAAGGGCAGGTAGGCTTCGTCGAGGTCATGAGAACGCCAACCCATCAGGCGCGTATCGAGCGTCACGACAATCGCGCCGTAGCCTGCGGCCTCGGCGCGCTTGATCAGGCTGACGGTGACCTCGTCGTCTCCGGGCCAATAGAGCTGGAACCAGCGCTTGTTCGCGCCGCTTGCCTCGGCCACGGCCTCGAGCGGGTTAGAGGCCAGCGTGGAGAGCATCATCGGCACCTCGAGGGCGGCGGCGGCACGCGCAACGGCCAGCTCGGCCTCGGGGTGAAGAATCTCCTGCACGCCTATGGGCGCGAGCATCAGGGGGGCCTTCATGTCCGTGCCGAGGATCGACACGCGGTGGTCGCGTTCCTTCACATCGCGCAGCATCCGCGGCACGATGCGCCAACGGTTGAAGGCGGCGCGGTTGTCACTGACGGTATCCCCGGCGCCGCCGCCACCCGCGACATACCAGTAGGCGCGGGGATCGAGTTTCTCGCGCGCTTGCGCCTCGAGTTCATTGATGTCGAGGGGGAGTTCGGGCTTCATGCCCATCATCCCCTGCATGTAGATGCCGATCTGGTAGTCGCCGAAATTCGTGCCGCCCATGACTTGTGACTCCCGGTGTTGATGGTGGCGGGGAGTATACGGAGCCGCGGGCGAGGGCGGCAACCCAAATGAATAGACAGGATTTACAGGATTGGCAGGATAGTTTGGACAGGAATCCCGCCACGATGTGGCGTGGTCTCCTGACCACGCCACTTTTCCGACCGCCAGGTCTCAAAGGTAATCGGGATTGACGCCCGGGGTTGTGGAGACCTTCGGTCGGACGAGTGGCTCGGTCCGGAGACCGGCCACATCACAGGGGAGGACGCCAAGCAAAGGATCCTGCGGGAGACCGTCCCTTTCAGTTGCTTTGGAGCAGCGGGGCTGCGCTCGCTAACCGTCTCGAAATGCCAAGAACAGGATCAGGATTCCCGCGCCCAGGCAAGATAATCCTACCAACCCAAGAATGGCGATGAGCGCCCATGGGAAGTGCAATCCCTCCGTGTCTTCAATCCCGATCATGATCGTTCGGAAGAGATCGAGCGGGTCCATGCCATACTCAAAGGCATCCAGCCCGGGATACTCGGCGTCGCCCTCGACATACTGCATCCACATGCGGTTCTCATCGTGCGGACGCCACATGCTGTGATCAAAGTCACCGCCAAAGCGCTGGTACATAGCTTGCGCAGTTTCGAGGTCTTCCGCCAGGGCGGCCGCGAAACACAGGCCGTGTGTCTCGAATATGTTCTCTGGGTGCTTTTCGAGGAACGCGAGCAACCCCCGCTTCAGCCGCTCGTAGTCGAACTCTTGCCAGACATAGTCTTCAACGCTGCGGTTCAGCACATTGGTCGCGAGACGCGCATACACTTCGTCACCAATCTCGCTCTCCTTCGACAAATCGAGCGCGAAGGCCTCGACATCCCCCGGCACACCATACCAGCGCGGCATCAAGGCCCATGCATGCGAATACGCCGCCCCCATGAATCCCGGATCGATCGCGCGCGACATGTCGACCCATTTCCGCGCTTGTGCTTTGTTGTAGCCGCGGCCCAAGTGAACATCGACGAGCATCTCGAAGAACTGCGCAAACCTTGCTTGCTCAGCATCGATGCGCTTGATCCACTCCTGCGCGAGCCCGAGCTGCCGTTGAAACTCAGCGTAGCCTTCATCCGTAACTGTGCTCATATAGCCGCCGCCGCGCGCGTCCCACGCGAGCGCTTTATGGTGCATCGCGCGCGTCATGATGAGCACTTCATACGCGTCGGGGTGTGGCTCGCCGCTACCCGGCTCGTACCCGATGTGTTCCTCCCACTCCGTCAGCCACTCCTCGACCCGTTCGGTCGAGCGCGGACTGACATGTCCGAAGGCATTCTCATACCCATTAAAATACTCTTGGCCCAGATGGTAGCCGTCGCTGTCACGCACCTGCTGGGTTTTGGCGAAGAGTGTGCCCGTTCGGCCTATCAAGTCGTATTCGCGCAGAGTCCAAAGCACCCCAAAGTCGCGATAAGCAGGCTTATAGCCGCTCATTCCATGCGGAAACGACACCTCATTTGTGCCATCCGCTTTCTCTCCATTGCCGGTGACCGGGGTGTTGTCGAGTACAACTTCCGTCTCTTCGCCAAAGGTCGCAATGCCTTCCCACACATTGTTGGCGACTTCGCAATTCTCGAGGGTGATGCGCGCGGACTCGCCCACATTAACGCCCCGGAATCCATTCTGCGTGATCCGGCAATCGACGAAACCCATATCCGTTCCTGGATACGACGCGACGATGCCGTGATGCCGGTTGTCGGAAATATCGCAGTTGGTGATTGTCGCGCCTTCCGACCAAAGAATGCTCACGCCGTGGAGATTGCGCAGCATTCGTGAATTCTCAACGGCACTTGCCGGACTCGCGCGCACCAGGCGAACCCCCGCTCTGCCGTTGTCCAGGAAGTCGCAATCCTCGAGACGAATGTCTGCGCCACCGGTCGCATTGACTCCTGACCAGCCATTGGCCACGAACTGTGTTCCGGTCGCCGTGAGCATGGCCTGCTTGTTGTTCATGTACACGCCATCGACATTGCTTTCGCGCACCTCTGAGTCAATCAGCTCGACGCGCGCACCGGTTTCGGCAAAAAAGATACCCCTCTCGCCGCTCGTCTTGATGGCGCTGTTGCGCACGGTCACCTGCGCATCTCCCCAGACATACAGGCCGCTCTTGCTGCAGTTCTCGATGATTGAGTCCTCGATTGTTACGCGGGACTCATTATTCAGGTTGAGACCGTGCCCGGGGGAATTCTCAAAGCGGCAATTCTTAATGAGGATGGGCGTGCGATAGACCGAGATGCAGGCGACGAAGGTATCGGGCGGCGTGTCGGGTGGCGCGGGTGTATGGCGAAAGGTGAGTCCCTCAAGCGTCGATTCACCGACTTCATTGAAGAAAACGATGTTGCCATCTCCCGGCGCCTCGATGAAGGTCTCGCCGAGTATCTCCGCACGCACATGAACGCTCTTGTCTAGCCCGAAGGGACCCGTGTAGGTGCCGGGCGCCAGGATGAACTCCGTGCCCGGCTCGGCATCGAGATAGGCCTCGAGCAGTTCTGCCGTACTTGTCACACGCACGCTGGCCGGTGGGTCGTCTTGCTGGGCATGTGCCGTAAGCATCAGACATAGACCGCCCAACGCCGCTACTACTGCCGCGCGGTAAGCAATTGGCATGACTCATGTCCCTCCAGTCGGTTGCATCGTGGGCCACCGCTATCCAAGCGACGTTGTATTTTCAGTCACCATCTGAATTTAGATGCCGTCGATGGGCAGCGATCACCTCTACCGCATCCCGCGTCCATTTTCACACCGTGACCTCCCAGCCGGGCTCGTAGTCACGCGTCCAGTGGGCCTGCGCCTCGGTGTCGTCGAGGATGTGCCCATTTGCTCCGCAGTTGAGGGAGCGGCCGGTGCGGTAGGCGATGTTGCCAAGCAGAGGCAGCAGGGTGCTCTTGTAGCCCTCGGCAATCTCGGAGTTGAGGGACAGCGGCGTGTCGTTGCGGATGGCGGCGAGGAAATTCTCGGTGTGCTCGCGCTCCATGGGGAAGTTGGTGGATTCGCCTTCGTCTGGCGAGACCGACTCGATCTCCACGCCCGCGCGATCGTAGAGGGTGAAGCCGCCGCCCTCAATGACCAGACTGCCGCCTTCTCCGAAGAAAGCTGCGCCAAAGCCCGCGCCACTGCCGGTGGGCCGCACGCAACTGAGGCCTTCCCAGGAAATGCTCTTGCCATCCTCAAAGTCGAACGCGACGAGGTGGGTGTCCGGCGTTTCCTGGTCATCGTCGAAGTGATAGCGACCGCCACTCGATGTCACCCGGGTGGGGTAGTCCACGCCGAGTCCCCAGCGGCAGAGGTCGAGGGCGTGCACGCCGTTGTTGCCCAGCTCGCCCGTGCCCCATTGCCAATGCCAGTGCCAGTTGTAGTGGACGAGGTTGTCCTTGTAGGGCACGCGCGGGGCGGGCCCTTGCCAGAGGTCGAAATCGAGATGGGCCGGGACTTCCGCAGCGGCTCCCTTGCCGATCGAGCCGCGCTCTGCGGAGTACCAACTGCGCGAGTAGTAAAGGCGGCCAAGTTCGCCTGCGTGCAGGCGCGCGATGCCTTCCTGGAGCTTGGGCCAGGAGCGGCGCTGGTTGCCCATCTGCACGGCCTTGTTGTACTCGCGCGCGGCCTGCACCAGAAGCTCGCCCTCGTGCGGATTGTGGCAGCAGGGCTTCTCCACATAGACATGCTTGCCGGCTTGCAGGGCCATGATCGCCGCGGGGGCGTGCCAGTGCGCGGGCAATGCGAGAATGACGGCGTCCACATCCGGGTCATCCAGCACGCGGCGCATGTCGCCCACGGCCTCGACGGTATGGCCGGATTCGTTCGTGAGGATCTCGGCGCCCCGGGCAGCACGCTGGGAATCGGGATCGCAGGCGTACTTGACGACGCAATTCGGGCGCTCAATGAAGGCGCGTCCGACGGCAAGGCCACGCGACATGCCCATGACGCCCATGGTGATCGTGTTATTGGGCGAAGCGGCGGCGCGGGCGGTTTGCCCGAGGCCGAGGCTCAATGCTGCGCCCCCCGCGACGGTGCTGCTCAAGAATTGACGGCGGTTGATCGGCATGGCGTGTATCTCCCCTCGAGTTCCCGAGCGTATCGGGCGAATGTTCGTCAATCCGTGCAGGATACCCGGGGAAGCCGGTTGGTGCAATGGGTTGGCCGTCCGTGCGAGTCCGTGTCAGTCTGTGATTGTCTGTGTGAGAGCTGCCCCCCGCTACACGCCCATCTCGTAGTAGGTGCGCGAGATTTTCTCCACGGCGACGGCGTAGGCGGCGCCACGGAAGTTCTCCAGCTTCGGGTAGCGCTCGAGACCGTCGACAAGCCCCTGGAACGCGAGGCGCATGGTGTCGTCCAAACCGGACATGACGAGATCCAGCTCGCTCTGGCCGCGGCTGGCCTGCCGGGCGAGTTCCGGTGGCACGGGCTGACCGGTCATGTGCTCGATCATCTTGACGATGTTGTCGCCGCGCATCGCAGCGAGGCGGTTCTCGAGGCGGCCGAGGCGGATGTGTTGGAGATTGCGGATCCACTCGAAGTAGGAGACCGTCACACCGCCGGCGTTGAGGTAGATGTCGGGAATGACGATCTTGCCGTGCTTGCGGAAGTATTCATCCGCGTCGAAGGTGACGGGGCCGTTGGCGCCCTCGGCGATAATCTTGGCCTGAATGCGCGCGGCATTGCCGGAATGGATTTGCCCTTCCAACGCGGCGGGAATGAGGATATCGCAGTCGGTTTCAAGCGCCTTCGCGCCGTCGGGTGTGTAGGTGGCGTCGGGAAAACCCTTGAGGCCGCCGGTTTCGTCGAGATGCGCTTTGACCTTGGCAACATCCAGGCCATTCTCGTTGATCAACGCGCCGTCGCGGTCGATGATGCCGATGATCTTGCAGTCGTCTTCCTCCTGAAGCGGGAGCGCGGCGTGATACCCCACCTTGCCGAGTCCCTGCACGACGACCGTCTTGCCGGAGAGGTCACCCTCGAGCCCGGCCCGCTTCACCCACTCGGGATGACAAAAAAACTCGCGCAGGCCGAATTGAACGCCCTTGCCCGTGGCCTCCGCGCGGCCGGTGACGCCATCCTGCGAGATGGGCTTGCCCGTCACGCAGGCCATGGCGTCGATGTCATCCGGGTTCATCTGGCGGTAGGTATCGGCGATCCACGCCATCTCGCGGCCGCTGGTGCCCATGTCCGGCGCGGGAACATTGCGGCTGGGACTGATGAAGCCGCGCTTGATCAACTCCTGCGCGAAACGGCGGGTGATGCGCTCCAACTCCTCGACGGAGTACTCCTTCGGGTCGATGCAGAGTCCGGATTTCGAGCCGCCGTACGGGGCGCTGACAATGGCGCACTTGAAGGACATCAGCGCGGCAAGGGCCTCGATTTCTTCGAGGTGTACCTCGGGGGCATAGCGGATGCCGCCCTTGGAAGGCCGCCGGTGTTCGCTGTGGACGGCACACCAGCCCGTAAAAACCTTGTAGCCGTCTCGGAAGCCCATGGTGAAGCGCACCTGGTAGGTGCTCTTGCACGACTTAAAAGTCTCGCTCAGGCCTGCCGGAAGGTCCAACACTTCCATCGCCCGGCTGGCCATCCGCGCGACGCCATCCAGAAACGACACATCCCCCGACCCGTTTGCGTTGCTCATGCCCGGTTCTCCCCCGTGTTGGTTGTTCGCAAGACGATACTGCATAGGCGGGGGCAAGACAAAACAAGGAAACTGGACAGGATTTACAAGATTGGCAAGATTTCCACCGTCATCGCCGTAAGGGCGGTCGTCATCCCGGAAGGTCCCTGCTGGGATCGTGACGATATCGACCGGACCAATGTACGAGTGCCACGGCGCCCAACGCAAATACGATCTGGACGGTGAGCGTGGCAAGCCGCAGCATTTCCGGGTATGGCTGGACAATGCGGGTGGCATGCAACACGACAACGACCATCAGGGCGTAGCCCGCCACGCGTTCCTGAGGCAGTGCAATGGATTTAATGCAGCCGATGTATACGAAAAGCCCCCAGATGAGTGTCGCGCCAATCGCGACGAACACGCTGAGGGGGTCCGGTGCCTGCAGAAAGTTTCTCGTGTACTGAAAGTATCCGAGCCCTGCGAGCAATCCATGCAGACTCATGTAGAGGTACAGGTAACCAATAAAGAGGGCCATCCCCCGCCAAAACTCGAAAGAGCCTTCGAAGTCCGTCGAGCTTGAATCCGATTGATTGTCCAAAGGTCATCGCTCTCGGTGGAAGGTTACCCGGAATGCGCCGGTGTCAGAAGGCGCGTCGAGGTCATCACTGGGCATTCTGAATCGCGGGATTGTATAGCGACTCGTCTAGGCACAAGGAGGCGGCGCGAAGATTTTCTTCTGCGTACTTCACCCACTGCCCGACCTCATCGCTCATAGACGACCTCGCCTGTGGCGATCTCGTCCAGGAGCGCTCCGGTCGCGTTCGGCCGCACCGGGATGATATCCAGAGGAATGCTCGCCGAGACAGGGCGTGCGAGGCGGCGCAGCTTTTGAGCCAGGGGGATGTACTTTTGCCCCTCGTCAACGAACACCGCGACATCCATGTCGTTGGGAGAATCACTCGACAGGAATGAACCGAAGATCACGACCTTCCGGACCTCGCCCGCCTGCGCGAGGCACCGGGCAAGGGCAGCCTTGAGCAACTCTTTGTGATCCTTCGTCATCTCGCGCGCTCCCGTCGAATGGCCTATGCCATTATAGACCCGGCCATCTCCGGCGCCAAGCTCGCAAAATCGTTGCGGCCAGCGGCGCTACACGCGCGCGGCTGGCCTCATTCCATCGAGGGTGCGGTGGTGTATCGCCGGGCTAGTTGGCGGCCCGGCACTCGGTCTGTGGCTTGGAGAGGGTCAGCGGAATGTGGGGCGTAGCCAGGAAATCTTCTCCGGTGGCGGCCTCCATGTCCTGCCCGGTGCGCAGGGCCCAGAGTTTTAATGCGATTTCTTCCATGGTAGCGGCGTGGGTGTCACCCATGTCCCGAATCTCCGTCCATTGTTGGCATGTTTTTTGTCCGATATAACTCACGAGCCGTGCGTTCTCTTCCCACGGGCCCATGCGCACTTGGGGCGCTTTTCGGTGGATTACCGCCCTTCGAAGCGAAAATGGACGAACAAGCGACCCCAGTTTTTCCCGTCTTTTTCGATTCGATGGTACTTATTCTTGATGTCCGGGCGCTGCAGAAAGCGGATCACGGTCTTCTTGAGCTGACCACTGCCCTTGCCGGGGATAATCTCGACGGTTTTAATTCGCTTGTCGACGGCTTCGTTGATCACCCGCTGCAGCTCGGACTCGATCGATCGGCCTCGGTTGTAGATGTCGTGCAGATCCAGCTTGATTTGACCCATGGGTGTGCAGAATTCCCGGCTAATTGAGCGACTTATTGCCGCTCATGCCCTTTTGTGCACGGATAGCGCGGAAGAAATTGGTGAGGATCGCGCCGCACTCCTCGGCGAGGAGCCCCGGGTGGACCTTGGGGCGGTGGTTGAAGCGGGTGTCCTCGCAGAGGTTCATGAGGGAGCCGCAGCAGCCGGCCTTCGGGTCCGTCGCGCCGTAGTAAACCTCTGCAATGCGGGAGTTTATGATGGCCCCGGCGCACATGGGGCAGGGTTCGAGGGTCACATAGAGCCGGGCGTTCTCGAGCCGCCACGAGCCAAGGCCATTGGCGGCCTGGGTAATGGCGAGCATTTCGGCGTGGGCGGTGGGGTCCTGCAGGAGTTCCCGTTGGTTGTGCGCTTTGCCTATAATGGCGCCGTCCAGCACAATGACGCAGCCGACGGGTACCTCGCCCTTTTCGAGGGCGCGTTCGGCTTCGCGCAGGGCGTAACCCATGTATCGTTCGTGGGAGTCCAACATGGCCAAGATCATCGCCGCCAGTCACCTTGCAAGTCAAGGGGCATGCGCGTGGCTTCAAACGAGAGGGATGACGACATCATGATCGAGACGAACGAAGAGCGGTACGACCTGATTATCCGCGGTGGCAAGGTGTTCGACGGCCTGGGCAGCGCGCCGAAGGTGGCGGATGTCGCGATCAAGGATGGCAAGGTGGCGAAGATCGCGCCGGGCATCGAGGCACCGGCGGAGCGGGTGGTCGAGGCGCAGGGCCATTGGGTCATGCCGGGCATGCTGGACATCCACACGCACTACGACGCCGAGATCGAGGTGATGCCGGGTCTCGAGGAATCCGTGCGTCACGGTGTGACGACGGTGGTGATGGGCAACTGCTCGCTCTCCACCGCGATGGGTACCGAGGAACAACTTCTCGATATTTTCTGCCGTGTGGAGAATTTGCCGCGCGATGTGCTGGCGGGTTGGCTCAAGGACAAGATCACCTGGCGCAACTTGCAGGAGTATTACGACCACCTCGACAAGGTGCCGGTCGGGCCGAATGTGGCGTCGTTCCTTGGTCATTCGAATGTGCGCTTCCATGTGATGGGCCTCGAGCGGAGCCTCAAGGATCACCGGCCCTCGAAGGAAGAAATCAAGAAGATGCAGGGCCATGTGCACGAGGCCCTGGACGCGGGCTACCTCGGATTGTCGATCGACATGCTGCCGTGGCACCGCATGGATGGCGAGGCGTTCAAAGGTATCTCGATTCCCTCGCAGCAGGCCCGTGGACCCGAGTACCGGGCGCTGGCCGAGCCGATTCGCGAGCGCGAGGGCGTCCTGCAGGCAACCCCGAACGCCATCTCGCGCCAGAGTGTGGTAACGCTGGCATGGATCAGCTCGGGCCTCGGCCGAAAGCCCGTACGCACGACCATCGTGGCGGCGCTGGATGTGAAGACCGACCCGAAAATTCACCGCTTGGCAACCTTCGCGGCGACGATGACGAACTCGGTGCTCCGGGGCAACATGCGTTTCCAGGCCTTGGCGGAGCCCTTCCTCGTGTTCGGTGATGGGCCGATCATCCCCTTCTTCGAGGAGTTGGACACGGGTATGGAGCTGATTGACTCCGAGCCGGCCGAGCGCCAGCGCCTGATGAACGATTCCGGCTTCCGCGCGCGCTTCCGCAAGGAGTGGGAATCGACGAAGGAGAAGGTGTTTCATTGCAATCTGGCGGATATGTTTATCGTGTCAACGCCAACGGGCGAGCACATCGGCCAATCCTTCGCGGATGCGGCGAAGTCCTTGGGCAAGGAACCGCTCGAGTGCTTCTTGGACATGCTGGCCGAGTGGGACACGGGACTGCGCTGGAAAACCAGTGCGGCCAATGACCGTGCCCACGCCCGCAAGTATCTGCTCGGGCACAAGTACACCCTGCCGGGCTTCAACGACTCCGGCGCGCACGCGCGCAACATGGGCTTTCAGGACGGCGGCTTGCAGATGTTGAAGCAGGCCATTGAAGACCCGAGCTGGATCTCCCCTGAGGAAGCGGTCAAGCGCCTGACCAGCGAACCGGCCGAATGGCTGGGCATCGACGCCGGCACACTTACCGTGGGCAAGCGGGCGGACTTCGCCGTGATCGACCCGGAGCGCTTGAAGAATGGCCTGGGCGAGCCGGTGGAGCACACGGACGAGCGCATGGGCAACAGCATGCGGATGGTGAAACGCACGGATGGGGTTGTGAAGGCGGTCGGCATTGGCGGCAAGGTCGCGTGGGAAGACGGCGGCTTCGCGCCCGAATTGGGCCAGGAGCGCTTCGGGCAGTTGTTGAAGCGGAAAAATTAGGGTACAACGGCTGTCCCCGAGCGCGTCATAACCCTTGAACCTGCCTGTTTCTTGAGAAAGTCACCATTGGATTCCATTGGCACGCGGCTGCGAATCTTGAATCAACGCGTCAGCGCCTCAGCGCTCCCCTCTTCCTGGAGGGAGTCCGGGGAACTTGCGCGCACCCGGCGCTTTTCGCAGGAGCTTTTCGCATGAGTGCCGAGCGCATTCAACCCGGTAACCCGCAAGCGCAGATGTCGTTTGACGCCCCCTTTGTCGAGCGGGCGGCGGCGCTGGAGCTGCGCAAGCGCGATGGCGAGCGCGTACCGTTCGACAAGGAGCGCATCGCGCTGAGCATTGCGCAGGCGGCGGCCGAGTGCGGCGAGTCCGACTCTGTGCCGGCGCTGGATCTTGCCAATGCGGTGGCCCTCTACCTCGTGCAGGGCAATCCCGATGGTGACCACGCACCGACGACGCAATCCGTAAGCGAGGCGATCGAAAAAGTGCTGCTGGAGATGGGGCACGCGCGGGTAGCGGTGGCCTACGCGCGCTACCGGGATCGGCGGGCACGGCGGCGTGACCTCGAGCATGCGGGCACGGTGGCGAGCCCTCGCCCGGCGCGAGCCGATGCACCGGCCATCAGCGTGTGGCGCAGCGATGATGCCGTGGCCCCATGGGACCGTGAGCAGGTAGCCGCCATTCTCGTTCGCGAGGCCGACCTGACGCGCAAGGAAGCTGCGTCCATCGCGGTGGAGGTGGAGGAGCTGATCGTCCGCGGCGGTATTCAGGAGGTCTCCACGGCGCTGATCCGCGAGTTGGCGGGCGCGCGCTTGATTGAGCGAGGCCTGCACGATGCGCGCACGCGCCACGCCCGGCTGGGTGTGCCGTTGTACGATGCGGAGCAGATCATCGGCATGCCCGGGGTGGAAGGCGCTGCCGCGGGCTGTGGCCCTCGCGACAGCGACCGCATGCTGGCCGAACGCGTCAAGCGCGAGTATGCCTTGACGCGGGTGTTCAACCATGAGGTGGCCGAGGCGCACCTGGACGGCACGCTGCATCTCTCGGGTCTCGGGCAGGTGGATCGGCTCGACCGCATGACGCTCTCGCCGGATTGGGTCGCGCGATTCGGCGCGCCACGGCCGGGCCACGCGGTGGCGGCCGCACCGCCAACCTATGTCGAGCCCTTCGTGGTGCACCTCGCGCGTACGCATGCGGTGCTGTCGGATTACGCCGTGTCGCCGGTCGCGTGGGATGCGGTCAATGTGCATGCCGCCCCCTTCGTGGCGGAAGTGGCGCCGGCCAACCTGCGGCGCGCGGCGCAATGGATTTTGACGGAGTTTCTTGCGGGTCCGCCGGCGGTGTTGCACCTTCACTGGAATGTGCCCGCCTACTTGGCCCATGCCGCGCCAAGGCAGGGCGGTTCCTACGCGGATTACGAGGGACGCGCCCGCGAGGTGCTGGTGGCCATCCTCGAGGAAGCGCTGGACGGCGATGCCTGTGGCGGCTCGTGGCGGCAACCCGAATTCGTCCTGCACATCTCGCAGGCCATGCTGGCCAGTCAACCCGGGCGCGCGGCCCTGCGCTTGGCGTCCCGGGCGGCGGCGGAGGGCAGCGCGGTGTCCTTCCAATTCGCGCGTGGCGGGGAACAGCTCGAGCTGGGAACGCCGCCATGGCAGCCCGTGCGAATGGTGGCGCACGCGGTGACGCTCAATCTGCCGCGGGCCATCTACCAGGCCGGCGCGCGCATGGACCTCCTGCACGGGGAACTCAATCGCGTGATGGACCTGGCCGTCGCGGCGCATATGCAGAAGCAGACCTTCCTCAAGACCCTCATCGGGCATGGGGATTCGGGTCCGCTGGGCTTGCTGGCGCGTGCGCAGGAGGCAGGGCCATGGCTCAACATCAACGCGGCGGAATTCGTCGTCGGTGTGGCGGGCCTGGCCGAGGGCGTGCGCTATTTGCAGCGAGCGGACGCGGTGCCCGGCATGGGCGCGCTCGATGTCGCACGCATGGTGCTCACGCAATTGCGCGAGGCGATTGACGAGCGCGCGGAGGACACCGGACTTGCCGTGCGGCTCGACGGCATCGCCGATGGAACCGCCGCCGAGCGCCTTGCGACGCTCGACCTCGAGGATTTCCATGAAAGCGCCGTGACCGCATTGGGCGAAGGCCGCACGCGATACGCCATCGGCGCGCGGCTTCACGACCGCACCGAGGCGGACACCCTGTCCGACTTTGCCCTCCACCCCTGCTTCCACGACGCCGCCGAGGGCCGCATCCTCATTGCCGACGACGGCGCTCACGGCGCCGACGGCGTCGCCGCGTGGCTCCAGCGCCTATTCGCCCAAACCGACTGCCAGCAGGTTCGGTTCGAGGTGGGGTGAGGGGTCGCCTAGCACAATTCTCGAGACCCGCGCGAAACGGGCACACAAGGCGCGATTACTCGGTATCAAGTTCAATGCTTGGGTTCGGCCCCGCCGGAATCTTGAGTTTGCGCTGCATCCAGAGAGCCCAGTGGTAATGCTGGGACTTCTCAAGGCCGGCAAGTCTCTGGATTTCTGCGACTTCCGATTCGGTGAGAAGAATCGCCTCTGCAATATCTTCCTCCGTGATCGCCTCGATCGCTTCCAAGTAGGCTACGCTGTACTGAAACTGATGGTCGGCCAGGTAGCTCTCAAGTTTCGAATAATCGGGGCCTTCCCATCCGTAGCAGCGCCTTGGTGTCAGAAAGTGGTGCCTCAGTCTGGGCAATGTCTCACTGATTCCGAAGTGTCCGGCCAGCTTTGCACCCCACACACTGTCTTGCAGCCCCAGCGCTGTGTAGATCATGGACTGAAGTGATGAGAGGTGGTCCGCAAGTATTGCCATTTCCTCATCTGAAAAGGCTTTTGCAATCGGGTAGTCGAAATCCACCCAATCTGTGCTGTAAACCCTCTGCGCGGTCTTCGTGAAGGTTTCCGCCACCGCCGCCGCGTGAACGGCGGAAGCATCAGCCGCATGACAGGTGACACTCACCATGCCGAGCAGAACCAAGCCAAGGACAAGTTTCATTTGGAGCGCTGATGTCATCATGGACCAACGCTCATAGGGCATCTTCCTTGCCGCGATGAGACCGTGACATTAGTCCTCCCCACAAGTATCGCTCAAACTTCGAACGCCGCAGATTGTTCTGCCATCGCCGCTTGCAGACACCGGGTAAACAGACTAGGGCGAATCTATTGCTGAGTCAAGCCACTCTCCTTTGGAGGGCCGTTCGTGCGTCCGCATACGGATTGACACGGGGACCATAGGGGAATCGAGTACGGGAGGGCGAGCGTCCCCGCGAGCCGAAAGCCCC
>ERZ869909.694-NODE-694-length-34475-cov-5.021920_pt1 | contig 34475 bp, 36 predicted proteins | sample MGYA00520892_ERZ869909 | MGnify/ENA primary metagenome ERZ869909 (study PRJEB32215, sample SAMEA104723947) | bioreactor metagenome | biome: bioreactor; feature: anaerobic bioreactor; material: water | place: China | collected 2015-03-12 ...
CCGTTTCTGCCGCCCATCCCGGCCAAACCCGACATGCCGCTGGTGTTTCCTGCCAGGGTGGAATCCACGGAGCCCTATTCGCAACTGACCGGCAGTGGCCTGCGCAAGGCCCGTATTGCCTTTGATGAACAGCTCGAAGCGGCAGGCGAAGCCAGCCCGCCCCTGCGACAACTGCAACCCTTCGGCGGCCCACCTACCCACAACGGCCAGCCCACCGGCTGGGACTGGCCGCTGCGCGATGGCGCGGATATCCTGCTGACCTGTCTGAATGACGACCCGGACCAGCCCCTGATTCTGGGCTATGCGCCTTGCACCACCCAGCCCGGGCCAGTTGTTGGTGAAAACCGCCACCAGCACAAACTCATGACCCCCGCAGGCCATCAACTGGCACTGGACGATAAAAAACAAGCTGAAGCGATCACGCTGCATACGGCTGATGGTCTCTGCTTGCTCAAACTGGATGCCAACAGTGAGAGCCCGATTGTGCAGTTCGCGTGTGACCTGGGCGCGCTGGTCATGCGTGCCGGGAAAAATCAGGATACTGCTGTCGGTAAAAGCCATCGCACCCATGTTGGTGAGAGTCAGACAACGCAAGTGGCAAGAAATGCGACCTTTGCCACCGACGCTGGGGAAATACTTTGGCAATCTGCCACGCAAACGCAATTGCGCGCTGCACAGAACCTGAAAATAGAATCCGGTGCGGATAGCGGTTTTCATGCGGGTAATGAGATGCAATGGACAGCCCGTCAGATGTTGGCGATCAGAAGCGGCGCCAGTATTTCCGGCAACGTAGGGGCAGATACTCACATCCAGGCCAAGGGGGAGGTCACTATCCGGGGGCGAGGGAATGGCGACATCACCCTTCACCAGGGTGGAGGTGGCATTACCGTCAAGGCTGATGGCACCGTGCGCATTTTTGGTAACAACGTCAGCATCGTAAATAAGGGGTAGGGCGGTTCTTGCCGCAGACAACCATGGATTGGGGAGATACACATGCCCGTAACACTTAGCGGAAATCTGGAGATCAATACGGGAGTCGCCAAAAGGGCGGACAGCCCGGCCGTGCGGCCTGTTCGGCGAATGGCCCCGATTGAACCCTTCTCAGATGAAGCTGTTGCGGAAGAGGTGAGTCCGGGGCTGCCGTTGGTGCTCGCTCGGCCTGCGTTGGTGGCAGACGACGTGACGATTGACTCGCTCTCCGAAGCGCAGTTCAAGCAAGTTCATCCAGACATGGATGCGATGGATGTGCCCGGCGCACGCTATGGTCTTCGTATTCTGCGTGAAGGTTACTTATATGTCGTCGACGAGAATCAAGGCAATAAAATCAGCGCCTATGGGATCACCCAGAATAACTTCTTTCGTCCTTTTGACCCCGCAGGAGAGGCGAGCCCTGGAGACGATATCGGGTCACGCGTCATAACCATCGATGACCCGGAAAACGCCACCAAACCAGTATGGTTTGCTTTCTCCGATGTTGAGTGGACGGAAGCGCTGGTGGAGGCACACAAGAGCGATTGTGAACTTCGTGAAAAGCATATGGTGAAGTTCGATGTTCAGCAATGGATGAACGAACAGCAGCATGAAGGGGCGTTCGCAGTAACGACGTTGAGGAATTGCATCCTGGAGATGAATCCAGGAAGGAAGAATGCCCGTAAAATGGAGTGGAGCCCGGCCGCAGTGGTCAGGGGGGACTGGTTTTCAACCAGAAATGTGATCACTCGCGCCATGCGAAGACGAAGCCAGAGTGATCTGCCCAGAGTGCGTGCTGCAGCCCTGATGCTGCCCGACCCGGTGGGCTTCGCCTCTGATCTGGAGGCATTGATGCAGTATCGCGCAGCCACTTTTCTGGATGATAAAAGCCCGGATTATAGTCGCAAGACGTCACTAGCGGCCTCCATCGATGAGCTGGAGTTTGCGATTCGTGAAAAAGGAGAGGATTCATTCACTTTCAAGAACGAAGTGGAAGCCACCCAATGGGAGTTCCCACTAAGAAATGGCCTCGGCCCTGGTAGAGATCGCCCCGCAGACCCTGAGCGGGCCAGGATGATCAGGGGCTCGCTGACCCCGGATGCACTCGATGATGCTGCCGATCAGGCTTGGGGAAAGTATATCAGCCGCTTTGATACAGGCGCATGGCAGGACTGGACGGAGACGGTAAGGAACGACTTCAGCGCCATGAATGACGCGCTGATCGTGCCCATGGCACAGGCCCACCGTAGCTGGATGGAAAGCGCTCAGCTGGGCCAATACCTAGAAGGCAACTACGATCCTGAAGATCCGCAAAGCGGTGAGGCTTATGTTGGAGTAATCAGCCTGTGCATTGGCAGTAGCCAGGACAAAGGGGCCTGTTTTGATCTGTACAGCGAATGGCTGGAGTCGGACGATGACAACAATCCGCTCCGACGAGCGTTGGCTTACAACCAACAGGGGCTCCGAGATGGCGTAAAAGAGGCGCTTAACGGTGAGGCAGACTGGCATGGCTTGCCGTGGGATCGCCTGTTTTTCTTGTTTTCAGAGGTCACCGCGAATTTGCCCGCAGGGCGCAGCGACCTGATCACCCAGCTGGTCATTCAGGTGATGGGCCCTTTGGAAAAGCTGGTGGCTAAAGCCGCAGCCAACGAGCGGGTTTATTCTTCCCTCGCGATGCTCGGCGCCCTACGCGGGCAACCGTTTGTGCTGGTAGAAGTGTCCGGCCATAGCCGTCAGTTCTGGAGCCTGCTGACCTCGGAGATGGCCCGTCTCAGCGGTGAGCCCGTGGACGAGGTGCGCTTGCGCCGGGCGGTCAATCGGCGTTTAGCTCGATTGACCGCCCGTGGTGTGTCGATGGAATCCGCCGTCACCAATCGGTGGTTGCTAATGATTGATCCGCAAGCGGTGGACAATATGCCATCATCTTTAAGGGGCGAAGGGCAGCTGCAGGCACGGGCAGGATGGTTGTCACAGCATATCAAGACCCCGGAAGACGTGGAGCAGATTCGCTTTAACACTTGGAGGGAAGGGGCGGAAGTTCGCTCAAAAACGGCGTTGCGAGCGGGCATGCCCATTGGGCTTGGCCTGCTGGGCTTGATGACCAGCTTTGTGGCGATATCGGGTATGCACTCGGACCTGATGAGGGCCATGGCCCACCAGCGTGCAGAAGTGGTACGCCGCCTTGCGGCGCAATACACCCAAATGGTGGGCGCTTTCGGTGAACTGGTAGGCAAGGCTATGGAGGTGCTGGGGCGGCGACCGCTGGCGATCGCCCGGGCGTTGCGGTTGAATCGTGTTGGTGTGATTGTTGGTAAGGGTTTTCGCGTAGTAGGCGTTATCGGCGGTGCTGTGATGGCGGCGCTGGATTTCGCGCAGGGGTGGCGGGAATATCAAGAAGGGAACTATATAAAATCTTCTGGGTACGTGGTTGCTGGCATGCTGGGCGTCGCTTTCCTTGTGCTTCTAGCGGTAAAAGCATTCGTTTGGGCGACGATTGCCTTTATCGTTTCGTTTGTGCTTGCACTGGTCCTGGATTGGGCCCGAGAGGACAATATTCAGCAATGGCTAGACAGAACAATCTGGGGAAAGAGAGAGAATAGTAGGTACGAAAACGAAGAAATTGAACAGCAGGAACTTCAAAAAGCATTGGGGATGAAATAAATGTATTACTCTGGATTGCTTCCGAAGTTCAAGGTTAATCGACCTTTGCTGAAAGAAGAAAAGGAAAACCATCTTCCCACAGAAAAACCGCTGAACATTGAGCCGACCAGTGCGCTATCAGTGACAAGGGTAAATTCCACTTATCTTGAGGTGACGGATAAGTTTTACCCGTGGAAGGGATTTGCGGCATCTTTGTCATTGACTATATTTTCTATGATGGTGATAGGCGGTGGCGCTTTTTTTTATACGGCCTTTATCGATAAGTGGGAAAGAACATTGGCTGACGGGGCAGAGGCATTCTTTGCTTTAACAGTGATATATATTTGCATCTTTAGCGGGATAGGAATAGCCATCTGGTTTTCACGCTTGGATTGCTTCCGCTACACCCACTATCCCATCCGTCTGAACCGAAAAAACCGTAAGGTCTATGTCTTTCGACAGGATGGCACCGTGCTGGAAACTCCTTGGGACGCTCTTTTTATCACCATCGAGCCGGCGGCTCCAGGGCGGACGTTTGTGGATGGTTGGGATTTGCGCGCCCATGTAATGGCAGGCGACGGCGAGACAGTGCTGGAAACCTTTGCATTTGGCTATATTTCCGACCCTGATAACCTGCGGCACTATTTTGAGTATTTGCGGTTGTATATGGATGAAGGGCCGCAGGCAATCGCAGAACATACGCCATATTGCCTGAATATTGTGGATAAGAAAGAGAATCCTGTTTTCGGGTTCAAACGCTTGTTGGTGGATTTCAGCTATACTTTCTTCATGATATTGATGTTTTTCCCGGTAGTGTTCATCGCCATCGGCCGTGCTTTTGCAATGGCCACCTGCAAAATCCCCCGCTGGCCGATAGAGGTGGAGGCGGCCTGCCCTATTGAAAAGGGCGATCCCTGGGTGCGTGATGCCAGTACCCATCCAGCAAAGTAGCGCAAATCCCGTATTGCAATTTAGTACCCGGGAATGGCGGACAATCTCAGTTGGAAGATAAAGGTAAAGGAGTACTATCGAACATGAAGAGCAGCCTGCAGCGCCCGATGCCGCACATACTCTCACGATGTCAGAGCTGCTCGATCTCTGGCAGCCGGTTCGCTATCCGCTGGCTGCACCCGGTGAGAGTAGAGGCCTGGACCACTCCACTGCAGCAATGCGAACCGCAGCCAACGGCAACCCTTACTTGGCTGTAGCGCTTCATGATCCCATCGGCATCGCCACGGAACTCTCACTATTGCTTGGGCGGGTGATGGACTCCTGGCAGGACTATAATGCCCAGGCGGCGCACGCGATGTGGGCGTCGGATGTGGTGGACGTGCTGATCTGGTCCGAGCATGAGCGCATCTCGAGTCGTGCTCAACATCAGGCTGCCCCCGGCATTGATCCGGCCTTTTACAGCGATGCCATGCGCCGCAATATTCGCGCACGTGAGGTGCAGGAATGGGAGCGCTGGAAATCGGGCATCCTTGACGAAGAAGCCCGCGCCGAATTTATTGCGGCCTACCATGACAACAAGCAAAACGCTGAGCAGGAAATCCGTCTGGCCTCCGAGCAGGCGGCGCGCTGGTGGGTGTATGACGGCGCGGGAAACCCCCAGGACAGCCTGGATATCTACGATGAAAACGACATCGAAAGCTACCTGGCCATGCGTAGCGCGGCAGCTCGCTGCATCCTCGGCCTCAACGAATGCCAGCTTGGGCGTGACGCGATTGCCGCCGAGCTGACAGAAGACGGCCCCACAGGACGATTGGCCCGCTATGTGGCCGGGCATCCGGATATTATCAGCTTCATTTCTCCGGGCGCAGCCGCAGGAGGGGGGGCGAGTAACACAGGCCTGAGCGCCGTAGTGGAAAGCCTGTTCGAGACCTTCCCCAGTGACGACGGCTCCCGCATGCTGAGTACCGTCATGACCGGCGTGGCCGTGGAGCGCGGATTGATCAACAGCGCAAACCCCCGGCTTGAAAAAGGCCTTGTTCGTGTTGGGCAGTTCCTCGAAGGGATTCCCGCCGTTGACCGGGTTATGCACCGCGTCAGCGAGGCTGCCCGCAAGGTGATGGTGCTGGCTGGCGTGCCTGAGGAGCGCGTTCAAGCTGCGCGCTTGCTTCCCCGAGAAACCACGGTGGAGTGGGTTGAGCCGCGCCCTTACACGGATATCCAGGCAGGCAGGCGCTACCAGCAGAGCCTTGAGCGCCTGCGCTTCTGGAACGACATCCAGATACGCGTGGGTGGCCTGACGGTATTGCTTAACGGCTTCAACATCATGCAGACCATGGAGCACCTCAACGATAGCGAACGCAGCAGCCTGATGAAAGTGATGAGCGTGGGTACCACCGGGGTGGGGATCGCTGCATCAGTTCAGCAGTTACGCTCTTATCAATTGATGGGGCGAGCGATTGTGGCCAGAATGGCTCAGAACGAGGCACAGTTCTCGGTTCTGAAAGCTAAGGCAGACATGAAGGCGCTGTCAGCGTTGGGTTGGGGGGCGCTTTGGTCGTTTGGAGTTGGGGTACAGGATTTCTCAAGTAGAGGAAGCTACCTTTCTGGCAAGACCGCGAGAATCAATGATCTAGGCGTAGCCACACAACTCGGTGCGGGCGCCATTGGTGGTGCCATGTATTTCTCGCATAAGCTTGGCATTGGAGCTATTAACTCCCGTCTTCTCAGCATTGGCGGCTGGGTGATTGTTGGCTTGATGGTGGCCTACGCAGTGTTCGCCACATGGCGTGATCTCCGGGCTCGCGATGACTGGATGCGTGCGGGCTATTGGGGTACCGAGGCCACGCTTGACCCGGAGCGGGAAAAAGAGGCGTTCTACAAGCGGTTCTATGCCCCGCAGATAACCAGTGAAGAGGGCCTCCTGGGTTCATTGGTGCGGTCAACATTTGTCCCGGTCCGGATCGACTTGCCGGGCTATGATCCGCACCTTAGCCAAGTACGAATCCGTTCTGGAGGGTGGTTGAGTATCGGAGGGGAAGAAACGGAAATTGACGAGGTAGAGATGGAGGGCGACATCGGCATAGCCCGTATAAGGCGACTGCGCGGCACCTTTGAGGTTGAATACTGGCCGGACGTGGTGGGTCAGCCCGATCTGAAACTGACCGAAACGAAGACGTTATGAAAGAGTCGCGGGAAAGGGTGCTGCCCAGAGAAAGCGATGCCTGGTTCGAGGCGCATCTAGAGAAGCTGCGTAACGATAAGCGCTGGATGGGGCTGCCGGGAGTAGATCGAGCCTCTACGCCAGACGAGACGGTATTTTTCGATGATTTGTCTGATGTGGAGCAGTTTAATGATCGGTTTATAGAGAGTCGAGTGGCGGAGGGCGGCAAGACATCCTTGGCGAAGCTCTTTACCAGTATATTCCTAATGTTCATTATTGTAATCATTCATGACTTTTATGAGAATGGTTTGGTTTTCAATGATTTTGGGTGGTGGGTTGTTGTAACGGCTACTGCTATTTACGGCTTTTTTGTATGGGGCTGCTATAAGTTCGGCTATCCAACCCCTGTGCGCTTCAATCGCCAGGCGCAACTGGTACATATTGTTCTGGCTCCCTCCTTCAAAACGGTTTCGGTTCCCTGGCGTGAGGTAAAGCCCTTCATTTGCTTTCAGCGCGATCTTTGGGGTTCCTATAATCTTGAGCTTCTGTTTCCCTATCGCCAGCCCGTGGGGAAAAAGACGCGAAACTTTCCGTTCAAGATTCAGGGAGGGTTCTGCTCGTCAGATTGGCCCCTGGCCTATAGCGCCGCGATGCGGTTTGAGTTTATTCGCCTTTACATGGAGAAAGGTCTGGACGCTATTCCTATCAGTGAGGTGGCCAGGGAAATCGGTACGCTTACGCGCCCCAGCGGGCACGTGCGTAAAGATTCGCCAGACTTCGACAAAGACCCCATCAGCTATATCTGGCGAGTCTGGCTGAATCGTTTGCTGGTGTTCCCCTATGTAATCGATCGCATCATGGAGCGACGTGAGGCTAACTTCCGCTGGCCGGAAGAGGTTGAAAAGCTGTGCGAACAGGGAGCTGACCTGAGTGGCATTGACACTAGTCCGGTAGTGGCCCGTACCGACGAATACTATTACATCACTCCGATTGGTGCGCCCCGGTTTGGTACCCGCGAGGAATTGCGCCAGTTTCGTATCGCTGAGCTACAGCAGCAGGGGCTCGATCCAGACGGCAATCCGATTCCCGGCTTTGCAGAAGAGCAGCGTAAACAGGCTGAGCGGGAACGGGCTGCCAAAGAAGCACAGCAGCAGTCGGAACGGGAGGCGTTGGCGCGTGAGCGAGCGGCGCGCCGGAGAGGAGGTGTCCAGACCGGCGCGACAGGCAAATCCCGAGGCGGCGCAAGCTGGACGCCTCCAGGTAAGTAAGGCTTCCCGGTGCTGCCTGATTTGGTTGGGTTCGCCTCAGACTTGGAGGTGTTAATGCAGTGCCGCATGTCGCCCGCCAAACATAATACCGGCTCTGTAAAGCTCTACCCTGACCCAACCAAAGTGGAGAAGGTAATCCACCTTTGCGCGCAGAATGAATATCGTCATAACTTCGCCCTGAACAGTGTGGAGCCGGGGCATGAAGATATTACGCTCCCTGGGGCTCATTCAGATATCGGCGGCGGCTATCTGCGCGAAGATACAGAGCAGCGTTGGTTAACCCGTCCACGCAGAACTTCGGGTCGTGCATCCACGGTGGTGGAAAACACCCATGCCTGGCAACGTGCTGAGCAGGATCTGGCGGAATGGAAACAGGCGCATCCCTGGCTGGCAGATCATCCGGGGATACGCTTGACGTCCTGGCGGCGACGGGATTCCGGGCCCAGAAGTAATCATGGTTACCGTATCTATGTGGTCGCGGAATTCGAGCGCACAGTAAGGGGCGAGCTTTCGCTGGTCTACCTTCGCATCATGCATAAGCTGGCAAAACAGTTTGGTGTGCCATTTGAAGATGTTACGCCAGACCTGTCGGAGCTGCGTTTGCCAACCAGGCTAGGATCGATATACGAGAAGTTGGATACGCAAGCGCAAGGAGGGGAGGCGGCACTGACTGACGAAGAGTGGTCTCTTCTCCATCGTGAGTATATCCATCTTTCCTCGCACTGGGCGCCAATAGGCATCAGTGCGGCGATGAAGCCAGCAGAGGGCTACTCGCGAATTATTCACCCCCACGCCCCGGATTAAGGAAGTCTTATGTGCGCCCGACTTTGCCTTTTGCTGTTTTTTGCCGGATTGCTGGCGGGCTGCGGCTCGCTCTCGCCACGTTGTTGGGGGCTCGACCCGAGTACTCCGAGTGCTGACCGTGCCGTGATTGGTTGTGCGCCGACGTTCAAAAGGCCGAAAGGGCTGCCCTACGATGCCTGGAGATTAGGATGGGCGCATCCGCCCTGGATGGAGATGCATGTGGAGGAGGTAAGGGTCTGGGACACAGATGGCTATGTGAACCGTAACGGCGGTTTTGGTGGATCACGTGGAAACTTTGGACAAGCCAAGGCAGAAGGTTGGATTGATAGTCGGGGTAATCCGCCCTTGGGTGTCGGTTGGCGCAATCAAGTCCAGAAGAGTCTTCCGACAAAGATATTTGTTCGCTGGCAATCCCTGGTGGAGCCGCAAACCTACAAGGTCATGCTGGAGATCCCGGAGGAAGTGCGTGAAAGAATGCTTGAGTCCGAACATTGCGATGTTTGGGGGGGGGATGCAATAGAGGAATATCATTACAACAGGGTTATCATCGGTTTGGCTCCCGGTGGGGTGGCCACGGTCTGGCTCAGGAATCTCTGCAAACCCAGTGAAATGGTCGTTCGGGTGCAAGCAGACATTGAGGAGCGCGGGCCTTACCTCGGCGAGGCCGAGAATCATATAGCTCCCTCACCCGAGGCTATGGAGTACGTAGAAAAGTATGGCATCCCTTATGGCTCTTGGTGATTGCTTGCACGAGAGGAGGGGGCTATAGCTATCTTCTTTTTCCGCCTGAGCGGAGAAATCAAGGTTTACGAGTTCAGTATGGGAGACACTGTACTGCACGCCCGCGCGGGGGGCTCAATCCCCCGCTAACATCACCTCTGCCTCAAACGCCGACATAAACACCTTCCCAGTCAGCTGCTCCAGCAAACTCGAGCGCTGCAGCCGGTCCAGTACCGGGCCTTTCACCTCGGCGAAGTGAAGTTGCAAATCCCGCTGCCGCAGATTGCTGTTCAGGCTGTGCAGCATATCCAGTGCGGTGCTGTCCACGCGGCTGACGGAGGACATGATCAGCACCAGATGCTGTGCCTCGGGTTGGCGATCCAGTTCTGCCAGCACGCGATCTTCCACGGCGCGTACGTTGCCGAAGAACAGGCTTTCGTCGATGCGCAGGAACAGCACGGATTGATGTGTCTGGGTCTCGTAACGCTTCACGTTGCGAAAATGTTCTGTGCCAGGCATGCGGCCGACCACGGCGATATGCGGGCGGCTGGCGCGCCAGATCAGTGTCGCCAGTGACAGGCCAATGCCAATGCTGATACCTGCTTCGACACCAAAAATAACCACGCCCGCAAAAGTGCCGAGCAGGGCTACGGCGTCGGTGCGGTCGTAGCGCCAGGCATGGCGCAGGGTGCGCAGGTCGATCAGCCCGCCCGCCGCGACGATGATGGTGGCGGCCAGCACGGTCAGGGGCAGCGCACTGAACAGCCCGGTGAAACCAAGCAGAACCAGTGCCATCAGAGCGGCCGCGAACAATCCGGCCACGGGGGTGCGTGCGCCGCCTTCAGCATTGACGACGGTGCGCGCAAAGCTGCCAGTGACCGGGAAACCACTGTTGAACGCGCTGGCAAGGTTGGCGGCGCCGAGGCCGCGCAGTTCGGCATCCGGGTTCAGGCGGTGACCATAGCGGGCCGCCATGGCCTGACCAATGGAGACGCTTTCGACAAAGCCGATCAGGCCGATGATCAGCGCGGGCAGCAGCAGCGCCTGGATCAGCGGCCAGTCACCGCGCGGCAGGATCAGGGGCGGCAGGCCCGCGGGCAGGGCGCCGACCACGGCGAGGGTGTTGTGCCAGCCTTGCAGGTGCACCAGCAGAATCGAAAGCAGCACCACCAGCATCGGCGCCAGGCGGCTGATCAGGGCAGCGCGTACGGCAGGCAGCCCCAGACGCACCAGCAGCTTTGCCAGCAAAAGTCGCGACAGAAGTAACAGGGTCAAGGCGGCGATCCCGAGCAAGGCGGTCAGCGGCAACAGGTCATCCGCCTGGCGCAGCAGGGCCAGGAGGAGTGCGATGGCGGTGTCGCCTTGCGCGTCGATGCCCAGTAATGGGCGCAATTGGCCAATGATGATGAGGACGGCGGCACCGGATATGAAGCCGCTGATCACCGGGTGGCTGAGCAGTTGCGCCAGCACGCCCAGCCGCAGCAGCCCGAACACGAACAGCATGATGCCGGACAGCAAGGCCAGCAGCGCGGCAGCGGCCACATACTCCGGGCTGCCGGGTGTGGCCAGCGGCGCCAGCGTGGTCGCCGTCATCAGCGCCAGCACGGCCACGGGGCCCACCGACAGCACGCGGCTGGAGCCGAACATGGCGTAAGCCACCAGCGGCAGCAGGCTGGCATACAGGCCAACATGAGGGGGCAGCCCGGCAAGCACCGCATAGGCCAGCCCCTGGGGCACCAGCAACAGGGTGGCGACCAGCGCGGCCGTCAGGTCACCGCCCAGATCCTGGCGGCGGTACTGCTTCGCCCAGTCCGGGGTCAGGCGTGCAAGGTGCCGGGGCAGTTTCACGTTATCGGCTCGCGCTGCGGCGTTCCATCAGTTCGAACGCGGCCATGCCGACCAGCATGGCGACGACGAACACCATGGCCTTGGCTTCCAGGGCGCCGAATGCCACCAGTGCCGGTCCGGGGCAGAAGCCCGCCAGGCCCCAGCCGACACCAAAGCCCAGGCTGCCGAACACCAGTCGGCGGTCAATGTCGCGCCTGGTGGGCAGTCGCATGGGTTCGCCCAGCACCGACACCTTGCGTTGACCGGCCAGCCGGAAGGCGATCAGGCCTACGGCGATGGCGCCCCCCATGACCAGCGCCAGCGAGGGGTCCCAGGCGCCCGCCAGATCCAGAAAGGCCAGCACCTTGGCCGGGTTGGCCATGCCGGCGACCAGCAATCCGATACCGAACAGCACACCGATCAGGAATGACGAGAGCGTGACACGTTGCATGGCTCAGCCCCCCAGCAGATGACGCATGACAAAGACAGTGGCGAAACCGGTCCCCATAAAGGCCAGCGTAGCCACCAGGGAGCGCGGCGACAGGCGCGACAGGCCACAGACGCCATGGCCGCTGGTGCAGCCCGCACCGTAGCGGGTGCTGACGCCCACCAGCAGGCCGGCGATGATCAGCAGCGGATAATCGGCATCAATCTGCAAGGGGGGCAGGTCCCCGGCCAGCATCCAGACCGTGGGCGCCAGCACCAGGCCCAATACAAAGGCAGCGCGCCAGGCGATATCGCCACGTTGCGGTGCCAGCAATCCGCCGGTGATCCCGGAAATCCCGGTGATCCGGCCGTTAAGCAGGATCATGGCCGCTGCAGCCAGTCCGATCAGTGCTCCGCCCAGCAGGGCGCTCCATGGCGTAAAGGCAGCCCAGTCAATGTTCATGCGTCCTCCTCGCAAAACAGTTCGTACAGGGTCTGTAATAGTTGCAATACCCGTGGCTCGGCAATGCGGTAGTACACCTTCTTGCCTTCCCGCCGTGTGGCCACCAGCCCCTCGCGGCGCAACACGCCCAGTTGCTGGGACAGGCTGGGCTGATAAATGCCCAGGCGATCTTCCAGATCGCTGACACACAACTCCTCCTGGCTCAGCTGGCACAACAGCAGCAAACGGTCCTGGTGCGCCAGCGAGCGCAGCATCTGCGTGGCGCCGTCGGCGGCCTGGCGCATGGCCTCAATGCTCAGTTCCGAGGTGTCCGGCATGGACGGCTCCCTCTATCGGTTGGATTCATTCATTATATTGAAAAACAATATATTTACAAGTATATTGTATGGAGACACGCCATTCGGCCATTCATGACAGGAGTCCTCATGACAGCACAGACAACCGCCCCGGCAACGGCCCGCCCGCAGGTGGCGCCTTTTCTGGACCGCGATACCGAGACCTGGAGCTATGTGGTCTACGACCGTCAGGGCGGCCACGCCGCCATCATTGATCCGGTGCTGGATTTCGACAACAAGTCCGGTCGCACCCGCACTGAGGGCGCCCAGCGCCTGGTGGATTTCGTGCGCCAGGAAGCGCTGACCGTAGACTGGATTCTGGAGACGCATGCCCATGCGGACCATCTCTCGGCGGCGCCCTTTGTGCGCGATCAGGTGGGAGGCAAGATCGCGATTGGCGAAAAGATCCGTGACGTACAGAAGATCTTCCGCGAAGTCTTCAATCTGGAAAAGCAGTTTCTCTGTGATGGCAGTCACTTTGACCACCTGTTCGCCGAAAATGAAACCTTCAGGATCGGCGAACTGGAGGGGCGGGTCATCTACACCCCCGGCCACACGCCGGCGGACATGTCCTGGCTGATTGGTGACGCGCTGTTTGTGGGAGACACCCTGTTCCTGCCGGATGTCGGTACGGCGCGGTGCGATTTCCCCGGCGGCGACGCGGCGACGCTGTACCGTTCCGTGCACAGGCTGCTGGCGTTGCCGGACGACACGCGCATGTTCATGTGCCACGACTATCCACCGGATGAGCGCGAACACCGTTGCGAGACCACGGTGGCGGAGCAGAAGCGCAGCAATATTCATGTGCGCGAGGGCATCAGTGAGGCCGAGTTTGTGGCCATGCGCGAGCGCCGTGACGCGACGCTGGAGATGCCGCGCCTGATCCTGCCCTCGATTCAGGTGAACATCCGCGCCGGGCAGATGCCGCCGGCGGAGGACAATGGTGTGGTGTACCTGAAGGTGCCGGTCAATCGGCTTTGAGCGCGTGTTCATGGGGGCGCGGTTGCAGCCCCCCGGGTCATCCTGTGTAACATGCGGTGCAAACCCGCCGCGCAGGATGGCCCATGCCCCGCTCTGTTGCCCTTGCCCTGAAGCGCGCACTGCTGCTGGTACTGACCGCCGCAGTCCTGCTGCTTTTCTATCTCTGGTTCACACTGCTGAGCCCGTTTGGCTATCGCCCGCCGCCTGATTTGCCGGCTATCGATGAACAGCATCCGCATGAGGTGTTTGCCTACGGCACGCTGACGCGCCCGTGGGTACGGCGTCTGGTCATGGGGCGTGCAGGCGAGTCGCGCCCGGCGGCGTTACCGGGCTACCGGCGTGAAGCCCTGGATATCCTGCCGGACCTGTCCGCTTCCACAGAGGGGGTGGTGTTTGAGGTGGATGCCCGTGAACTCGCCCGGCTGGATCGTTATGAGCGGCTGGGTATCCGTTACGAGCGGGTGCGCAAGACGCTGGAAGACGGCAGTGATGCCTGGGTCTATCAACGGATTACGAGCGAGCAACGGATTACGACTGAGGAGGTCGTGCCCTGACGCGTTTTGTATCGCCCTGGTGGCAAGCCGTGCGCCGCGATCCCCTGCTGGCGGTGTTGCTGGTGAGCGCTCCGCTGCTGGTGTGGTGGGCGCCGGTGCCGGTTGCGGCCCTGCCCGGGCTGGTGCACTGGCAAACGCTGGGGGCGCTGGCCGGCCTGATGATGCTCAGCAAGGCGCTGGAAGTCAGTGGCATTCTCGATAGTGCCGGGCGGGCGTTGCTGCGCCATGTCCGAGGCGAACGCCGACTGGTGGCGGCGCTGGTGCTGTTTTCCGCAGCGCTGTCCGCCGTGATCACCAATGACATCGCCCTGTTTGTGGTGGTGCCGCTGACACTGGCCCTGCGTGCTTCGGCGGTGCAGTTGCCGGTGGGGCGCATGGTGGTGTTTCTGGCGCTGGCGGTGAATGCCGGATCGAGCGTCAGCCCGTTGGGCAATCCGCAGAACCTGTTTCTCTGGCAGCATCATGAGTTGTCCGCGCTGGCCTTTTTCCGTGGCATGCTGCCGCTCTCGGCGCTGCTCATGGCCTTGTTGCTGTTGTTGATACCCTTCGCTTTTCCCGCCCGTGCCATACAGGTGCGCGCCGTGTCGCAGGTGGGGCCTCCTGCGCATCCGGCTGCGCGGCCCTTGCTGTATTTTGGCGCTATCGCGTACGTGCCGTTCCTGCTGCTGGCGGATGCCGGGATGGCATTGCCCGCCGCCCTGCTGGTGGCCCTGTTGGCGGCGTGGATTCACCGGCCGCTGCTGCGCCAGATCGATGTGGCGCTGCTGCTGGTCTTTCTGCTGATGTTCGTCAACACCGGCCTGCTGGCACGGCTGCCGTGGCTGGTCGCAGGGTTCTCCGGGCTGGACCAGGGCGGCCCGGTGATGCTGGCCGGGGTCGCCTTGTCGCAGGCCATCTCGAATGTGCCTGCGGCCCTGTTTCTGACCCCTTTCACTGACGACTGGCGCGCTCTGGCCTGGGGCGTCAGTGTGGGCGGTTTCGGGCTCGCTATCGGATCGCTGGCCAACCTGATCGCACTGCGGCTGGCGCGCCAACCCGGTTTGCTGGGCGATTTTCATCGCTGGTCGCTGACGCTGCTGGCATTGTCGGTGCCGCTCGCCTGGCTGTTGCTGGCGTGGACCGGGCCGGTGTAACACACTGCTGCTCACGGTTTCTGCAAAAAACAAAACAGGACATGCGCTATGACCCGTACTGCTTTATCCGGCCTGATGGCCCTGTTCATGCTCTGGCCTCTGTGGGGACACGGCCAGGGAACACCCTGGCAGGACGACGCACAAGAGGCGGCCATGCTGGGCGAAACGCTGGCCGAGGGCGCACAACATCAGCGCTACTGGCGCAATTTCTGGCTGGCCGGTTATGCCACCGGCACGACGGTCTATCTGGTGCAGGCGGATCGCACCGATAACCGCGAGACCCGGTTCGACGCCCATGTCACGGCGATCAAGTCGGCGCTGGCGTTCGGTGATGTCTTGCTGAGCCCGCCCAGTCATGCGCGGCGCTGGCGGCAGCTGGACCCGGGTGACGGCAGTGCCCCGGACCTTCAGGCGGCGCGGGCCGCCATGGCGGATCTGGAAATCGAGGAAATGCGGCGCCAGGGCTGGCGTGCCCGGGTGGCGCCGCTGCTGGTCAATGCAGCGGGTGGCCTGGCCATCGGTGTCAGCGATGACCGGCCCCGGGACGGCTGGCTCAACTTCGCGTCCGGGATGCTGGTGACAGAAGCCCGCATTCGCACCGAACCGCGCCAGGCCAGCCGCTTTCAGGCCCGGGCCCTGCGGATCGGCGATCAGCAAATCAGCTACACCACGGACTGGTGGTTGATGCCGGGGCAGGCCGGTCTGCTGGTGCGCTTCCCTTGACCGGAACCTCGCACGCTGGCGGCTAACCTCTGTCAATGAAGAAAAATCCGTCCAGACCTCTCCAATACGCCGGCCTTTGGCTGCTGGTCCTGACCCTGCTTGCTGGCTGCGATCGTTTGGAGCTGGCCTATGAGCGGGGCGACTGGCTTGCAGCCCGGTGGGCGGCAAATCTGATGGACCTGGATGCAACGCAGCGTCGCGACGTGCGCCAGCGTATACAGACCTACCGCGATGGCCCCGGCAGGCAGCGGGCGCTGGAACTCGCCGAGGTGTTCAAGGGGCTTGCCGAGGGGCTGTCGGCTCCGCCGCATGATCAACCGCTGGCGACGGCCATGGATGATCTTCTTGAATTCAGTCAGCGCATCGCCGGGGACGCGATTCCCGACATCGTGGCGGTGCTGGTGCAGCTCGATGGCCAGCAGATCAATACCCTGTCCCGGCGCCTTGATGAACAGCTGGCCGAGGAAGCCGACCGGGATCGCGACGCCCGGCAGCGTCGGCTGGAGGACAGCGTTACGCGCTGGACCGGTCGGTTGGAGGCGGATCAGCAGACATTACTGGCGGGCTGCCTGGACGATATGCCGGGGGCGTGGCATCGGCAGCGGGATTGGCGTCAGCAGCAAAATCGCGAGTTGGTGGGCGTTCTGGAAGCCGGAGCAGGGCAAGACAGTCTGACGGCGTACTACCAGGCACGGTGGCTGCTCGACCCCGATCAGCGCCCCGATGAGATCCGCACGCTGCAACGGCAGGGGCTGCTTGTGATGCGTCAGTGTCTGCTCGACCTGAACGCGACATTGACGCCGCGACAACGCGAAAGGGCGGTGTCGCGGCTGCAGCGCTATGAAGAGGCGCTGCGCAATGTCGGGCAACGTAGCTGAGGCGCGTTAGCCCGCCAGCTTGGCGGTAATCTCGGCCACGTGCTTGCCCTGGAAGCGCGCGATTTCGAGCTCGTTGGCGCTCGGCTGGCGGCTGCCGTCGCTGCCCGCCAGCGTTGAAGCGCCGTAGGGGGTGCCGCCGGTAATCTCATCCATGTTGGTCAATGCGGGGCAGGCGTAGGGCACGCCCACCACGACCATGCCATGGTGGAACAGCGTGGTGTGGAAGGAGGTAATGGTGGTTTCCTGGCCGCCGTGCTGGGTGCCGGTGGAAATGAACACGCTGCCGACCTTGCCAACCAGTTTGCCGCCTGCCCACAGGCCGCCGGTCTGGTCGAGGAAGTTGCGCATCTGCCCGGCCATGTTGCCGAAGCGGGTCGGGGTGCCAAAGATGATGGCGTCATAGTCCGCCAGTTCGTCCGGGCTGGCGATGGGCGCCTGCTGATCGGTCTTGGCATGGATCGCCTTGATGACGTCGTCCGGCATGGTTTCCGGCACGCGCTTGACGGTCACCTCGGTGCCCGCCACGCCGCGTGCGCCTTCGGCGATGGCGTCAGCCATGGTTTCGATATGACCCCAGGTGCTGTAGTAGAGAACCAGAATCTTGGCCATGAGCAGTATTCCTCGTTGTGGCAGGTGGGTGAAGAAACAATGCTCAAAGCCTAAGCAGGCAGGCCAGGGCAATACACCGGGCCGGGCAGGGTGGATTGTTCAGTTTTTTAGATCGGTTGGGCTCAGATACGGGCTTCAGGCGTGGGGCAGCACGCCGAAGTAGACCGCCAGAAAATGACACACGCTGCCACCCACCACGAACAGGTGCCAGATGGCATGATTGAAGGGGATCAGGTGCACCAGATAGAACACCACTCCCAGTGTGTAGGTAACGCCCCCGGCAAGCAGTAGCCAGAAGCCGATGCTGTTGATACTGGCCAGTAATTCACCGGAGGCGAACATCACCAGCCAGCCCATCAGCAGATAGATCACAACACGCAGTATCTTGTAGCGATGCCCGAACGCCAGTTTGAGCGCCACGCCGGTGAGGGCCAGCCCCCAGATCACACCGAACAGGATCCAGCCGGTGGTACCGCGCATGTTGACCAGCAGGAAGGGTGTATAGGTGCCGGCAATCAGCAGGAAGATGGCGCAATGATCCAGCATCTTGAAGAGGCTGCGCCAGCGCTCGCTGCGGAAACCGTGGTACAGCGCTGACGACAGGTACAGCAGCGTCAGGCTGACGCCAAACACGGTAAAGCTGACGATCTTCCACGGATCGCCCAGGCGCGCGGCCATTACCACCAGCAGGACGGTGCCGAACACACTGAGCGCGGCGCCGATGCCGTGGGTCAGGCTGTTCAGGTTTTCTTCCAGCGGTGAATAGGTCTCTTCCAACTGCACACCTGTATCGAAATGGCCAGTGAAGGCAGCGTATCACCGTCATGCAGTGGTCTCCAGAGCAGACGGACGACCCGTTGGCCACGTTGCAAGCATCGCCTAGACTGGGCTGCAAATGCTGATGGAGTTTCGCCCGTGACACAGGACAACAACGCCCCGCTGGTCTTGATCGAGCATCAGGCCCCCGTGATGGTCATCACCCTGAACCGGCCCGCAGTCCGCAACGCCGTGGATGGGCCCACGGCGGCGGCGCTGGCGGCAGCGTTCCGTGACTTCGAGGCGGATGAGCGCCTGGCCGTCGCCGTGCTCACCGGCGCGGGCGGTCATTTTTGCGCCGGGGCGGATCTCAAGGCCGTCGCCAGTGGCGAGGGCAGTAACCGTCTGGACCCGGAGGGCGATGGCCCCATGGGGCCATCGCGCATGGCGTTGAGCAAGCCGGTGATCGCCGCCGTGGAGGGGTTTTGTGTGGCCGGCGGTCTGGAGCTGGCGCTCTGGTGCGATATGCGTGTGGCGGCCGACAACGCCACCTTCGGTGTGTTCTGCCGTCGTTTTGGCGTGCCGCTGATCGATGGCGGTACGGTACGGCTGCCGCGGCTGATCGGCATGAGCCGGGCCATGGACATGATCCTCACCGGCCGCCCGGTTCAGGCGCAGGAGGCGGCGCAGATGGGCCTCGCCAACCGGGTGGTGCCTGCGGGCCAGGCCCTGTCAGCGGCCTGCGCACTGGCGCGGGATATTGCGGCGTTTCCGCAGACCTGCCTGCGTGGCGATCGACGCAGTGCGCTGGAGCAATGGGGGCTGGACGAAGCGGCAGCCCTGAAGCACGAATTTCGCTATGGCATGACGACCCTGGCGTCCGGGGAAACCGTCAGCGGAGCGGGGCGTTTCAGGCAGGGAGAGGGGCGTCACGGCGACTTCAACTGACCGTTGCGGTCTTCGCAAGCGTTTCCTGTAAACGGCTGTCCTCATCGCATGGCGCGGTTATGCGGCGCTTCGCACAATCGCTGCCATGCAAATTGGCGAGATACTCAAAAAGCGGCGGGAAGCGCGCACCGAGACTCTGGAGGACGTAGCCTTCCGGGCCGGTACCGATGCCAGCAATTTGTCACGTATCGAGCGTGGTCTGCAACAACCCTCCCTGACCCTCCTCGAAAACCTTGCCTCTGCCGTGGGCGCTCGTATCTCCGAGCTCTATCTCGAGCTGGAGGCCGCACAACAGCGTGCCGAGCCGGACGATCCCCGTGAGCCCTGGGGCATTGATCTGATGCGTCTGCAACGTCACTTCCGTGAGCTCGATGCACCCCATCGTGCCTTGCTGATCGATATGGCCAAGATACTGAAGAAATACTGACCGCTCATCGGACTTGCGCGCATGATGATGGCATGGTGATATCATTTTCGCGCTACGCAATCATTCTGGTGAAGGTTGGCAAATGCGCATGGCGTGGTGCGGCACCTGCTCTGAAAATCGCGCCATGCATATGGGTGATATTCTTAAAAAAAGACGCGAAGACCGTTTCGAGACGCTGGAAGATGTTGCCTTTCGTGCGGGCACAGACGCCAGCAACCTGTCGCGCATCGAGCGCGGCCTGCAACAACCCTCCGTTGCCTTGCTTGAAGCGCTGGCTGCCGCCATGGATGTCCGCGTGTCTGATCTGTATCGGGAGCTTGAGGGCGCGCCTGCCAGTGAGGCCAGACGAGTATTGCGTGGCGTGGCCGAGCCGGTCCAGCCCTGGAATGCTGACCTGACGCGGTTGCAGCGTCATTTCCGTGCGCTCGACGCCGAGCAGCGCTCGATGTTGATCGATGTCGCCAGGTTGCTCTGCAAGTATTAGGGTGGCGGAGAGGGAGGGATTCGAACCCTCGTTACGCTATGAACGTAAACACGATTTCGAGTCGTGCGCTTTCAACCACTCAGCCACCTCTCCGGCGGGCGCATTATAGCGGCATGTGATAGCCCCCCGCTATTGTTAAATAAGGTTTGATGGCTTTGAACTGCCTGGTCTGCGGGCGTACCGTTGAAGGGTCGCGATCGTTCGCAGCATTGACAGGAGGCTGATTCATGAACCGCAATCCCGAAGTGGCCGCAGCACTGGCTCGCCTGCTGGCGGAGAGCTATACCCTTTACCTCAAGTCGCACAACTTCCACTGGAACGTGAAAGGGCCGCAGTTCCACGCGCTGCATCTGCTTTTCGAGGAACAGTACACGGAGCTGGCCGTCGCCGTAGACACCATCGCCGAACGTATCCGCGCCCTGGGGCAGCGGGCGCCCGGCAGCTATGCGGAGTTCGCGCGCCTTTCCGCCGTCAAGGATGCTGAAGGCGAGCCCGATGCCGAGGCCATGCTGGCCGAGCTGGCCGCTGATCATCGCACCGTGGCCGAGCAGGCGGATCGTGTGCTGCGCATTGCTCAGGACCACAAGGATGAAGGCACCGCGTCGCTGGCAGGCGGTCGTATCGAAGTGCATGAGAAGGCGGTGTGGATGCTGTCGGCCCATCTGGGGTGATCCGGGCCTGTGCCCCTGCCGTCAAGGACAGGGTATAGTCAGGGACAGGAACACCAGAAAAAGACAGAGGAAGGAGGGCCGAGCGATGAGTAGTCTGCTGGTGAAGGATGTGATGGCCAAGCATCCGCCCGCGATTTCCGGGGGAACGTCCCTGAATGAGGTGGTGGAGACGCTGCTGCGGCACAAGCTGTCTGGCCTGCCGGTGATCAATGATCAGGAGCAGGTCGTGGGGTTTGTGTCGGAGCAGGATTGCCTGCGCAGCATACTGGTGTCCAGTTACCATGCCGAGGGCGATCCCAAGGTGGAGGACGTCATGCACACCGAGCCCCTGACCGTTGTGCTGGACGGCTCGGTGGTCGATGTCGCCGAGCAAATGGTGAAGCAGAAACCGAAGATCTATCCGGTGGTGGACGAACGCCGCCGTCTGGTGGGGCTGCTGATGCGCAGCCAGGTGCTGACCGCATTGAAGAACAATCGCAGCAACAGTTGACCATACCTCCACGATAGCGCCTCTGGTAAGGTCGGGGTTTTACCCTGGCCTGCCCGAGGACCCCCATGAACTATCAGGACATCCGCTACGACGTCAGTGATCGCATTCTGACTCTCACTCTGAATCGCCCCGACCGACTCAACGCCTGGACGCTGCAGATGCGTACCGAAATGCTGGACGCGCTGGCGCGGGCCAATGCGGACGACGACATCGGCGTCATCGTGGTCACGGGTGCCGGGCGCGCCTTTTGTGCCGGCATGGAGCTGGAACGCGAAGAGGGCAATATCTTCGGTTATGACACGCCCCAGGGTGAGACGCTCAATATCAACGAAATCCGCGATTCCGGCGGTGAGCTGTCGCTGGCCCTGTATCGCTCGAAGAAGCCGGTGATTGCTGCCATCAACGGGGCGGCGGTGGGCGTGGGCATCACCATGACCCTGCCGATGGATTTCCGCATCGCCGCCGAGGGCGCCAAGATCGGCTTCGTGTTCAGCCAGCGCGGCATTGTGCCCGAGGCTTGCTCGTCCTGGTTCCTGCCGCGTCTGGTGGGCATGCAGGCGGCCATGGAGTGGGTGCTGTCCGGCGAGATTTTCAGCGCTGAAGAAGGGCTGGAGAAAGGGCTGTTCCGCAATCTGGAGCCGAAAGACCAGGTGCTGGAATCGGCGTACGCGCTGGCGCGCAAGCTGATGCACAAGACGTCGCCGGTGTCGCTGGCGCTGGCCCGTCAGATGCTCTGGCGCAATCCCAATTTTGATCATCCGATGCAGGCCCACGCGGTGGATTCCCGCCTGATGTACATCACCAGCGAACGCCAGGACGGCCGCGATGGCTTCAAGGCGTTTCTTGAAAAGCGCGAGCCGGTCTTTACTGCCCGGGTATCCGAGGCGGTGCCCGATCAGTTCGACTTCTGGCCGGAGCCGCCGCTGCAATGAGGCACCTGAAATAACAGGTGCCGGGCGTTTGCTACTGCCATAATCTGTCAGCATGCGGGTGTACAACTGCTGGCCTGTTTTTCCTTGGGGAGGGGTGGCAGATGGATCGCACGGAACGGTTGTTTCGTCTGATGGATGCGCTGCGTCGTCGCCGCTTGCCGGTGACGGCCGCGACGCTGGCGGGCGAGTTGTCGGTATCGGTGCGCACTATCTATCGGGATATCCAGACACTGATCGGGCTTGGCGCGAGTATCGACGGTGAAGCCGGTATGGGCTACGTGCTGCGCACCGGCTTCTTCCTGCCGCCGCTGATGTTCGATGACGATGAGCTGGAGGCCCTGGTGCTGGGTGCCAGCTGGGTGGCGGGCCAGGGGGATGAGCAACTGGTGCGGGCGGCGCGCAATGTGCTGGCCAAGGTCGCCACGGCGTCGCCGAAGGATCTGCGCGACCGGATCGAGGATATTGGCCTCTGGGCCTGGCCCGTGGAAGACCGGGGTTCGGTCTTCCTGGGGCAGATGCGCGAGGCGATCCGCCGCGAGCGTCGTGTCCATATGAGCTACACCCGGGCTGACGGTGAAGACAGCGAACGGGTGGTGTGGCCGATCATGCTGGCCTTCTTCGAACGTGCCCGCGTGCTGGTGGCCTGGTGTGAGCTGCGCCAGGCGTTCCGGCACTTCCGGCTTGACCGGATCCGGACCCTGCGCGTGCCCGGCGAGAGCTATCCTCGCCGCCGTGCCACCCTGGTGCGTGAGTGGCAGAAGGAAATGAAGATGCCGGACTGTGACGAGCGCGATAGCGGTTACATACAAGGCAGGGCAGGTCGCGACGCCTAGCATGGCCCTATAAGCATAACGAGGGCACGACCATGCGTAACTTGCAGCAATTTCTCGACGACTACGGTGACAGCCATCGGAACCCGGTTAACCAGTGGGTGCATATCATCTGTGTACCGGCGATTCTGTTCTCCACGCTGGGCCTGTTGTGGCTGATCCCCATTGGTCGCTGGCTCGGCCTTGACGGTGGCGCCGCCTACTGGATCAACGGCGCCACGCTGCTCGGTGTCATCGCCGGGGTGGTCTATCTGCGTCTGTCCTTCAGTGTCTTCCTGATGATGGTGGCCTGGTTCGCCCTGTCGGTGTGGGGCATCATCGCCATCCAGAGTGCAGGCTGGTCGCTGTTCTGGATCTCGCTGGTGGTCTGGATTGCCGCCTGGGCGGTGCAGGTGTGGGGCCACAAGGTGGAAGGCAAGAAACCCTCCTTTGTTGAGGATCTGGTGTTCCTGCTGATCGGGCCGATCTTCGTCACCTATGAGGTGGCGCACAAGCTGGGGTTGCGGGTACCGCGTCCGGCAGGCCACTGAGCGCTGCCGAACACCGCTGAATTGTTTATCCTCGGGGTTGTTGCCTGCTAGCTACGGATTGCCCGTGACCGACACCACCCCCGTAAGCGGAACCCTGTTTCTCTGGAACGACCGCTGGATGCTGCTGGGCCAACTGCCCGCGAACAAGGCGCACCGTCATGTAAGCGCGTCCTTGTTGCTGGGTCTGGACGGGACCTTCGAGCTCGAAGTGGAGGGCCAGCGTCGCCATGCCCGCGCGGCGGTGGTGGCGCCGGACGTGCCGCAGGCGTTGAACCCGGGCGGCACGGCCATGCTGGTGGCCCAGCTTGATCCGGACAGTGACGCCTGGCGCCGCCTGGCGGGCATGCTCGGGGATCAGTCGTCGGTGGATTTACCGCTGTCTGACGAACTGGCGGCGGCCCTCGCAGGCAGCCGGGATTGCAGCGACCTGTCCGGCAACCTGGACCGGCTCCTGAACGCCACCGGCGTGCCACCCTTGCCGCTGGACGCCCGGGTGGCCGACCTTTGCAATCATTTGCGCGACACGCTGCCGGAGAAACTGGATGCCACGGCGCTGGCGCAGCGCGTGGGTCTGTCGGCCTCCCGGTTGACCCATCTGTTTCGCGAACAGACCGGCGTGACACTGCGCCGCTTCCTGCTCTATCTGAAAATCACCCGGGCCGTGGCCCGCTGGGAACCGGGGATGACCCTGTCCACGCTGGCGGCCGAGGCGGGCTTTTACGATCAGCCACATCTGGTGCGCACCGCACGCGATATGTTCGATGCCCTGCCTTCGGTCTACATCGGCACGGGCCAGTTCCGTATCTGCCGTTGCATGCCCGTCGGCTAACGTCCGGGTAATGGCCTGCCGGGACCCTCTGGCGTACCCTGTTGAGCATCGTTACGCTCGACTTCTTTGCTCATGACCAGGGGATATTATGAAACTCGATACTGTGGCCATTCATGGCGGTTTTGCCGGTGATCCGGAAACCCATGCCGTGGCCGTCCCGGTGTACCAGACCACCAGCTATTACTTTGACAACACCCAGCATGGCGCCGATCTGTTTGATCTGAAGGTGCCGGGAAATATCTACAGTCGCATCATGAATCCCACCAATGCTGTGCTGGAGCAGCGCGTGGCGGAGATGGAGGGCGGCATCGGTGCCCTGGCCATGGCCTCCGGGATGGCCGCCATCACGGCGGCGATCCAGACGCTGGCCCGCGCCGGTGACAACATCATCTCTGTCAGTCAGCTCTATGGCGGCACCTACAACCTGTTTGCCCACACCTTGCCGACCATGGGTATCGAAGTGCGGATGGCCAGCGGCGACGATCCGGCAGCCATGGAAGCGCTGATCGATGACCGCACGCGCGCGGTCTTCTGCGAATCCATCGGTAATCCGGCGGGTAACATCGTCGATCTGGCGGCGCTGGCAGAGATGGCGCACCGGCATGGTGTACCACTGATGGTGGATAACACCGTGGCTACCCCCGTTCTGTGTCGGCCGATCGATTTCGGCGCCGATATCGTTGTGCATTCCCTGACCAAATACATGGGCGGGCATGGCACCACGGTGGCGGGGATTATCGTCGACAGCGGCAAGTTTCCCTGGAAAGACAACCCGCGCTTCCGGCAATTCAACGAGCCGGACCCGTCCTATCATGGCGTGGTCTACACCGAAGCGTTGGGAGAGGCAGCGTTTATCGGTCGGGCGCGTGTGGTGCCGCTGCGCAACATGGGCGCAGCCTTGTCACCCTTCAATGCGTTTCTGATCCTGCAGGGTATCGAAACGCTACCGCTGCGTATGGAGCGGCACTGCGAAAACGCGCAGAAGGTGGCGGAGTACCTGCGTGGCCATGACAAGGTGGCGTGGGTCAAATATGCGGGCCTGAAGGATGATCCGTATCATGCCCTGGCGCAGCGCTACACCCGGGGCGCACCGGCGTCCATCCTCAGCTTCGGTATACAGGGTGGCAAGGAAGCGGGCGCGCGCTTTATTGATGCCTTGCAGATGATCAAGCGCCTGGTGAACATCGGCGATGCCAAATCACTGGCCTGTCACCCGGCCACGACCACCCATCGCCAGTTGAATGACGCCGAACTGAAAAGCGCCGGCGTCAGTGCCGACATGGTGCGCCTGTCCGTGGGCATCGAGCATATCGACGATATCATTGCCGATATTGCGCAAGCCCTGAAAGCCTGAACAAGCAAGCCCCGGTGATCAGTGGCGCACCTCTTCGAGGTTGCGCACCTGATCGCTGAGGCTGCCCTCGGCACCGAACAGGCGTTCGCGCCACTCGGATTCCAGTGCCCGGGTATCGTGCCGGGCGGGGTGGTAATCCTTGCGTGCAAACAGCCCCATCTTCGGCAGGATGCGCCCGATCAGACCGCGGCGCCCGAGCATCATGCGCAGCCCCTTGCCCAGATCCCGGCGGTCGAACAGCTTGCCCTCCCGGGCCAGCAGATAGCCCCAGCTGGCAAAGACGGCGGGCAGCATCACCAGCGTGACCAGAGGAAACGCTGCGATGCGCTCCAGGCGGCGGTTGCCGGCCAGTTCGTAAACATCGAAAGCCACGGCCTTGTGTTCCAGTTCTTCCAGGGCATGCCAGAGCCACAGTTGCAGCATCTCGCCGTGGGCCTGTTGCTGGAAACGGGTGTCGGTGAGCAGTTGCTCGCCCAGCAGGGCGGTGAAGTGCTCCATGAAGGTGGTGCAGGCCAGTTGCTGGGACTTCGGCAACTTTTCCAGTAATGCCAGTGCCATGCGTACGGCCTTGTCCGGCACGGCCACGTTGAATCCCTGCTCGGCCAGCAGCGCGTTCAGGCGCTCGTGCTCGCGTCCGTGAATGGCTTCCTGCCCCATGAAACCGGAGACCTGGGCTTTCAGGGTGGGGTCGGTCACGCGCTGGCGGAAGTGCCGCACCGACTCCATGAAGAAGCGCTCGCCGGGTGGGAAGAAGGCAGACAGCACCACCATCAGTGTGGTCGCGGTGGCGTTGTTGCCCAGCATGTAGCGCGGTGCATCCGGGATACGGAAATCCAGCTGCCGGGGCGGGATGCCCACCGTGGTGCCAGCGAGTGCGCGCGCGGGCTTGCCGGTCGCGGTCTGGGGCGGGGTCATCGTCATGGCGTCTTTCCTCCGGAGCAACCGTTACATTGACCAGTGTTACTTGTGGGGGTGGCGGCCAGAAGGTTATCGTTTGCCAATAAATGGTCATTATCGGACAGGCATGATGTCCTTCAGAGAAGATTCGCGCATCTTTGCCGGCGGCGACGAACTGCTGCTGACGCCGTACCTGGGCCTGCTGATCCGCACGCTGGACGAACGGGGGTTGCCCGGCAGCCGGTTGTTGCAAGGCACCGGCCTGAGTGTGGAAGACCTGCTCCAGCCGGGCATGCGACTGCCCGCCAGCCTGTGCCTGCGCTGGATCGACGGCGCCCGGGAAATGGGCATGACACCGGAGATGTCGCTTGAGGTGGCGGCTGGTCTCGACCTGCGCTACCACGGTTTTCTTGGCTACGCCGTACTGGCCAGCTCGACCCTGGGTGAGGCGCTGGCCATGGCGGTGCGCTACCTGACCACTCGCACCCGGGTGCTGCTACTGAGCCACTTCCAGGATGGCGATCGCCAGGTGATCCAGTTTGATCAGGGTGTGCCGTTGGGGGAGCGTTTTCCGTGGATCATGGATGGCATGATGGCGGCGCTGTTCGCGATTTGCCGGCAGATGTTCCGGGTGGCGCCACCGGCGGTCACCGAGTTCCGCCTGGGCTACCCCGAGCAGCCACACCACCAGCGCCTGAGGGCAGAAACCGAAGGGCGGCTGGTGTTCGATTGCGGCGTCACCCAGTTACGTTTTCCGGCGGCGTTGCTGGCAATACCGGTCAGCACGGCGGATGCGCCGCTGGCGTCGCTGGCGGCCCAGCAGTGTGAGCAGGCGCTCAAGGCCATGCAGGCCCAGCAGAGCCTGCTGGGGCAGGTGCGGCAACTGGCCGAGCAGCAACCCGGACGGCGGGACGACATGGAGCGCGTGGCCGAAGCGCTGCACATGACCAGTCGTACCCTGCGCCGACGCTTGCAGGCCCTGGGGACCGGCTACCAGCAAATTGTTGATGAGTTGCGTCGGGCGCAGGCTATGGATGCGCTGGCCAACAGCGCCGTGCGTGTGGAGGTGCTGGCGGAAAGGCTGGGGTACAGCGATGCCTCGAATTTCGGTCGTGCCTTCCGTCGCTGGACCGGCATGTCACCGGCGGCATGGCGGCGCCAGCGTCGGCACGAGGTGCCCTAGATCCGCTCGCGGAAACGGGCCGGGCTTTCGCCGGCCCAGCGGCGAAACGCCTTGGCGAAGGCGCTCTCGTCAGAAAACCCCAACGCTTCGGCGATGTCCGCCAGGCGCTGGTCGGTGCGCAGGCGCTGTTCGGCCATCTGGTACAGGGCCGCATCGCGCAGCAGCTTGAAGGAACTGGCCTCATTCGCCAGGCGTCGGTTCAGGTGCCGGCCGCTGATACCGAGCTGTTCCGCGACCCGCTCCTTGCCCCAGTGGGGGTGTGCGCGGATCAGGGCCTCCACCTGGGCCGCCAGGCTCTGTTCGGTCAGGCTGGCGAGCATTTCGTCTGCCACCTTGCGCAGGTGTTCACGCATGGCGGCGTTGGCCTGAATCAACGGGATCGACAGGTCGGCATCGCTCAGCAGCAGGCTGTAATCCTCGCAGTCAAACTGTACCGGGCAGCCCAGCAGGCTGGCATAGCGGGACGCGTTGTCCCGCTGGGCATGCCGCAGTTGAACGCTCGCTGGATTGAAGCGTTCGCCGGTGATCCAGCGGGACAGATGCACCAGGCACCCCAGCACGGCCTCGGCACGGACTTCCAGCGCGGTGTTGTAGCCGGGCACATAGCGCAGTCGTAACCCGCCGCGCTCCAGCCGGGTGTCGAAGTGGCTGCCCTCACTGATGATCGGGAAATACTCCAGCAGGGTGTCCACGGCATCACCGAGCGTGTCGCAGCTCATCAGCATCAGGCCCGCGCTGTCCAGGTGCCCCACCTGGATTTCCAGGCCGAGGCGCAGGCCGATCAACGGGTCGTGGCTGGCGGCGCAGATGTTCTGCCAGATGGCATCCTGCGCCGCCAAGGGTACACGATCCTGGCCGGGGTCCAGCTTGCCGAGCGCGGTGTCGGGCAGCGCCACGCCCAGGCGCTGGGCGGCCTGCACCACGGCCTGGCTGAATCGCAGCGTGATGGTGGGATTACTCGACATCCGGTTTCCTGCCAGTGATACGGGGCGTGAGCAGGGTCCCGAATTAACCGGCACGGGTCCCGTTCGAGCCGGTACAGTCCCGGCGCGATGGCCTACCCTGATTTCACGTTCACAGAGCATAACAAGAAGGAGGCCCCATGTACGCTGTCATTGGCGCCGGGCCCATGGGTCTGGCCACTGCCCGTAATCTCGACAAGTACGGCATACTGTTTACCGGTTTCGAGCTGAGCAAGGATGTTGGCGGGCTGTGGGATATCGATAATCCGCACAGCACCATGTATGAAACCGCGCATCTGATCTCGTCGAAGACCATGACGGAGTTCGCCGAGTTTCCCATGAAGCCGGAGGTGGCGCCCTATCCGCGTCATGACGAGCTGCGCGAATATTTCCGTGATTATGCCCGTCACTTCGATCTGTACCGCCATTATGAATTCGAGACCTGCGTGCTGGCGGTGGAGCCAGACGGCGACGGCTGGCTGGTCAGCACCCGGTGTGGTGATGAAGTGCGGACGCGGCACTTCCAGGGCGTGCTGATTGCCAACGGCACGCTGCACCATCCGAACTTGCCTGCGCTGCCGGGTGAATTTGCCGGCCGTGTCATGCACTCCAGCGAATACCGCAACCCGGAAGCGTTCGACGGGCAGCGGGTGCTCGTGGTGGGCTGTGGCAATTCCGGCGCGGATATCGCGGTGGATGCGGTGCATCACGCGCGCAGCGTCGATCTGTCTGTGCGCCGGGGCTACTACTTCCTGCCGAAGTTTCTGCTTGGCAAACCCATCGACACACTGGGTGGCAAGATGAAGCTGCCACGGCGAATGAAACAATGGCTTGATGGCAAGCTGATTCGCACGGTGATGGGCAAGCCCTCGCAGTACGGCCTGCCGGATCCTGACTACAGGATCTATGAATCGCACCCGGTGATGAATTCGCTGATCCTGCATCACCTGGGGCATGGGGATATCCGCGCGCGCCGCGATATTTCCGATATCAGCGGGCACACCGTCACCTTCGCGGACGGTGAGCAGGCGGACTACGACATCATCCTGATGGCCACCGGATACAAGCTGCATTATCCCTTCATCGAGCGTGAGCATCTGAACTGGCCCCGGGATGCGGGTGCGCCGCATCTGTACATGAATGTGTTCCACCCCGACTACGACAACCTGTTCATGATGGGCATGATCGAAGCGGCCGGGCTGGGCTGGGAGGGGCGTAACGAACAGGCAGAAATGGTTGCGCTGTATATTCGTCAGCTGGCGGCGGGCAGTGAAGCGGCGCTCAAGCTGAAAGAGATCAAAAAACGTGAAGCGGAAAATGTGCTGGACGGGGGCTACGCTTACCTGAAGCTGGAGCGCATGGCCTACTATGTTCACAAGGACACCTACCGCGATACGATGCAGCGCCATCGTGACGCCCTGAAGCGTGACATGGCAGCGTCGGGCAATGCCCGTAGCCTGCGCACGGCCTGATCATGTCAGGTCCGTTACCGATACAGTTTGATCCGGCCAGCCTGATCCTGCTGAACGTCATCATGGCCTGCATGATGTTCGGTGTGTCGCTGAACCTGCGGGTTGATGATTTTCGCCGCGTGCTGAAGGCGCCTGTTGCTCCGGCGGCGGGTCTGGTTGCACAGTTCATGCTGCTGCCAGCGATCACCTGCCTGGCCACCTGGTGGCTGGGCGTGGAACCGGAGCTGGCGCTGGGCATGATTCTGGTCGCCTCGTGCCCTGGGGGCAGCTTCTCCAATATCATGACCTGGATCGGCCGCGCCAATGTGGCGGTGTCGGTCAGCATGACAGCCGTCTCCAGTCTGGCGGCGACGATCATGACGCCGTTCAATTTCGCGTTATACGGTTATCTGAATCCGCATACCCGGGAAATTTTCACCTCCATTGCGCTGGACCCGCTGAGTATCCTGTTGCTGGTCACGCTGGTGCTGGCGGTGCCGCTGGTGCTCGGCATGTGGGTGGGTCGCCGGTTTCCAGGCCTGGCGGCGCGCAGCGAGAAGCCATTCCGCATTGCTGCGTTACTGGTGTTCCTGGCGTTTGTCGGCATTGCCTTCAGTAATAATTTCGAACTCTTTATTGAGCGATTCCACACCTTCTTCTGGCTGGTGGTGGCGCATAACCTGCTGGCCCTGAGTCTGGGCAATGGCATGGGGCGTCTGCTGCGCCTGCCGGTGAATGATCGCCGTGCCGTCACCATGGAGGTGGGCATCCAGAACTCGGGTCTCGGTCTGGTGATCCTGTTTACGTTCTTCCCGGAAGCGGGCGGCATGATGCTGATCACCGCGTTCTGGGGGGTGTGGCATCTGGTGTCCGGCCTGACGCTGGCATTGATATGGTCGCGCACCCGCGCGGCTCGGGAGCAAACAGCCTATGACTGAAAAACGTATTTTGATTACGGGTGCAGCGGGGTATGTGGGCAGCCTTCTGGGCGCCCGGCTGGCGGCCGATTACCCGGTGACGGGCACCGACATTCGACAGCGTGACGATCTGGGTTTTCCTGTCACGGTCATGGATATTCGTGACCCGGCGTTGCGCGATCTGATGGTGAAAGAGCGCATTACCCATGTTGTGCATCTGGCCTCGGTACTGGAGAGCACGGGCGACCGCGCGCTGGATTACGATATCGACGTCAACGGCACACGCAACGTGATTGATTGCTGCGTGCGTGCAGGCGTACGTCATCTGACCGTGACCAGCTCTGGCGCTGCCTACGGCTATCACGCCGATAACCCGGCCTGGATCGACGAGCAGGATGCGCTGCGCGGTAATGCGGACATGCCCTATGCGGACCACAAGCGCAAGATTGAGGCCATGCTGGCCACGGTGCGCCAGCAGCATCCCGCCCTGCGTCAGTTGATCTTCCGTCCGGGAACGATTCTGGGTGCGGAAACGCGTAACCTGATTACCAACCTGTTTACCGGCAAGCGGTTGCTGGCCATTCGCGGCAGCGACTCGCCATTTGTCTTTATCTGGGACGAAGACGTGATCGCTGCCATGGAATACGGGATTCGTGAAGACGCGGCGGGCATCTTCAATATGGCTGGCGACGGTGCCCTGACCATCCATGAGATTGCCGCTCTGCTGGGCAAGCCGGTGCGCACATTGCCCGCCGGTCTGATCAAGGCCGCCCTGCGGATGGCCCGGTTGCTGAGAGTCGGGCGCTATGGTCCGGAACAGGTCAATTTTCTGCGTTACCGGCCGGTGCTGGCCAATCGCCGTCTGAAAGAAGAATTCGGCTACCAGCCGAGAAAAACCTCTGAAGAAACTTTCCGTTATTACCTGGAACATGCGCGTGCGCGGGGAGACCTGTAACCATGGACAAGGGCTGTGTGCTGATCACCGGCGCTGCCGGTGGCCTGGGCTGGGAAATGGCCAGGGTCTTTCATCGCCGCGGCGATGCCCTGCTGCTGGCGGACATGAATGGCGAGCAACTGGCGGCCCGCGCGGCGTCTCTGGGAACGCCGGAACGGGTCGCCGCACTGGCGGGCGATATTACCGATGCGGATCATCAGCAAGCGCTGATCGCCCTGGCGGCAGAACAGTTTGGCGGCGTGCGCGTGCTGGTCAATAATGCCGGGATCACGCACCGCTCGCTGGCGGAGAAAACCGATCCGGCGGTGCTGCGCAAGGTCATGCAGGTGGATTGGCAGGCTCCGCTGGAGCTGGCCTTGCGTGCGTTGCCGCAGATCAGGGCGCATCAGGGCAGCCTGGTGAATATCGGTTCCATGGCGGGCTGGATGCCGGTGCTCGGCCGCACCGCCTACTGCGCCGCCAAGTCGGCACTGGCGCAGTCCTTCGAGGTCATCCGTAGCGAACAGCAACGTCATGGTGTGCACGTGCTGATGGTCTATCCCAGTTTCATCGACACGCCGATCGAGCAGCATGCACTGGGCTTTGATGGCAAGCCAGCACGCCATGCCCGTTCCATGGTCGGCAAGATGAAATCGGCAGCATGGATGGCCGAGCGTATCGTTGATGCCTGCGTGCAACGCCGCAAGCGCGTCTATTCGGATCGCCTGTCGGTGTTCGGCAGCCTGCTCTGGCGCCTGGCGCCGGACCTGTACCAGCGCATCATGATGAAAAAATTCGCGGTAGAACTGGAGCAGTAATGGATCCATGGTTGTGGCTGGCGCTGTTTATCCTGGTGGCCTACACCGTCGAGGCGGTGACCGGCTTCGGCAGCATTGTGATCGCGCTGTCGCTGGGGGCGATCCTGTTGCCGATTCCGGCGCTGTTGCCGGTGCTGGTGCCGCTCAACATTCTGATGAGCGGCTACCTGAGCGTGCGTCACCGGCGGCATATTCACTGGCCCACGCTGTTGCGGCTGATCCTGCCGCTGATGGCGGTGGGCACCCTGGTGGGCTACCTGGTGCGTCCGGTGATCAGTGCCAGCCTGTTACAGGTTCTGTTTGGCATCCTGATTATCTGGTTTGCCGGGCGTGAACTGTGGCGCATGGCCAACAATCATGTGCCGCGCGCGCACCCGGCCGGTCTGACCCGGGGGCTGATGCTGGGGGCCGGCGTAACCCACGGCCTGTTCGCGTCCGGGGGGCCGTTGCTGGTGTATGCCCTGGCGGGCACCACGCTCGACAAGGCGCGTTTCCGCGCCACCTTGATTGCCGTGTGGTTCGCCCTCAACAGTTTGCTGACGGTGATCTTTCTGCTCGACGGCAGCCTGATCGCGGCCGCGCCGCGTCTGGTGCTGTATATCCCGCTGCTGGTGGTGGGGGTGCTGCTGGGAGAGTGGCTGCACCAGCGCGTCAACGAACAGCGCTTTCGGCAACTGGTGTTCGCCATGCTGCTGGTGACCGGGGTTGCCCTGCTGGTCTGAAGCGAGCCGGATTCCCTTGCTATACTGGGCGTCCGTTCGCGCTGTACTGGGGTTGAGCATGCCCGATCTGCACATCGAAACCGTCTCCGGGCAGGCACTGCTGCCCTGGCTGGATGCACTGGCGCGGTTGCGCATCCAGGTGTTCCGTGAGTGGCCGTACCTGTATGAAGGCAGTGAGGCCTACGAGCGTGAGTACCTGGGCATGTACGCCGATTCTGACCGCAGCCTGATGGTGCTGGCGCTGGACGGTGATCAGGTGATCGGTGCCTCAAGCGCCCTGCCGCTGGTGGATGCGGAAGCGGAATTCCAGGCGCCCTTCACGGCGCGAGGCGTGGCGCTCGATGACGTCTTCTATTTCGGTGAATCGGTGCTGGACGCCCGCTATCGGGGGCATGGGCTCGGGCATCGCTTTTTTGATGAGCGAGAGGCCTTTGCCGGTGTGCACGGCTTTGCCATCACCACCTTCTGCGCCGTGCAGCGCCCGGCGGATCATCCGGCGCGTCCTGCCCATTACCGCCCTCTGGATGCCTTCTGGCAGGGGCGCGGGTATCAGCGCCAGCCGGGTATGGTGACGCATTTCCCGTGGCGCGATATCGGCGCCACGGCGCAGACGAACAAGCCCATGCAGTTCTGGACCCGGGGCATGCCGGTACCGCCTTCACAGGTTACTGGCGAGTCCTGAACGACACTGCGGGTCTGGCCATGCACAGGCGGGAGCCCATGATGACAGTCTGGCACAAGAGTTTTGCAGCGCTGATGCTGTTCACCCTGGCGGTGACGGCCCAGGCAGCCACCTGCCCGGAAACACTGGATCATACCTTCAAGCGGTTGCACGCCGATGACGAGGTTAATTTGTGCAGCCTGGCAGGCAAACCGGTGCTGGTGGTGAACACCGCCA
>ERZ869909.695-NODE-695-length-34472-cov-6.033028_pt1 | contig 34472 bp, 27 predicted proteins | sample MGYA00520892_ERZ869909 | MGnify/ENA primary metagenome ERZ869909 (study PRJEB32215, sample SAMEA104723947) | bioreactor metagenome | biome: bioreactor; feature: anaerobic bioreactor; material: water | place: China | collected 2015-03-12 ...
CGGAGAGATTGGAGGCGGGGTCAGTTTTCGACGCCGATCGTCATACGTGAGCAGGGCCGGTTCACAACTTGGAACGTCTCACGGAGCTCGATCCACGCTTCGAGGGTCGCAAAGTCCGCGGCAGAGTCTTCGGGTGATGGCGGAGCGGCTTCTGGCGGATCGAACCTCTCGTCGAGCTCTTTCTGGATCTGAAAGGCCTTGAGATCGCCGGCAGCGGCTTTCTGGGCCAACTGATGGTAACCCAGCTCCTTCTTGGACATGGTCTTCGTTTCGCCGTCGATGTTGACGGTGATCTTGGCGTCAAACGCCTGCGTGTAGAGGGTCTTCTGGTTCTTCGAACCTTTGGGTCGTCCCTTCGGATTGGGTGACGGTCCGCCCTGCTTCCACCAGGTGTCCGGATCCGTTTTGCCCTTGCCCCACTTGGATGACTTTGGAGACTTCTTCTCTTTAGACATTGCCAGCGTCTCCTTCAGCACGCTGTTCGAGCAGCTCGGTGAAGGTCAAACCAGTCTCGACATGGATGGCATGCTCGCCCGTCAGTCGCTCCCATCTTCGGATGGATCGATCGACATATTTGGGATCGAGCTCGATGCAGCAGGCGATGCGGTCAGATTGCTCGCTAGCGATGATCGTGGTGCCCGATCCGCAAAACGGATCGAGCAGCACGTCGCCGGGATGGGTCACGTCCAAGATGGCGTCGACGACAAGTTCGATGGGCTTTGGTGTTGGGTGATCAGCGAGCGCCTGGGCGGCGGATGAGCCTCGCCGGTTGGCTGGGGCATAGGTCCAGACATTGGTGCGGTCCCGGCCATGAACCCCTAATGCTACATTATTGGTGGCCGGCGACTTCCCATCACAGAAGACGACGATGAGTTCGTGGGCCGACCGGTACAGGCCTCCCATGCCGCCCGATCCCTTGTTCCATACGGCGACATTAATCCGGTCCAGGCCAGCATCGCGGCCGGCCGCGAGAATGACGTCAATGTTGCGCCAATCCATGCACGCAAAGATGACCGCGCCGGGCGCCAGTGACTCCTTACAACGGCGCAGATAGGTTTCTAGGAACTGCCGGAACTCGGCCTCACTCTCCTTCCCGGCAAACATGAGGAAGTCCTCATGCTTGTGCTTTCCGAGGCCTCCGACGAACCCTTCGATCTTGCAGTTGTAAGGCGGGTCGGAGAAGACTGCATGTGCGGGATCTCCTCCGAGCACCCGCTGGTATGAAACCGAGTCAAGAGCATCGCCGCAGAGCAAGCGATGGCGGCCGAGGTGGAATAGGTCGCCCGTTCGGCTCGTGGGCGCACCTGAGGTGCTATCCTCCTCTTCGTCCTTGTCGTCGTCGCCCTCCTCCTGTCCTTGATCGCCCTCGCTATCGTCTTCGACGGAAAGAGGCTTCAGCTTGATCTGGTCAATCTCCGGCAAGGTAAAGCCCGTCGAGATCAGTTCGATCCCGTGAGATTCAATCGCGATCATCCGGTCGCGCAGCTTATCGAGATTGTATTTGCCGATCTCGCCAATGCGGTTGAGCGCAAGGCTGAGCGCCTCCAGCTCGATCGGGTCAAGATGGTCGACCACCCGGCATTCGATTGTCTCGAAGCCGAGCAGGATCGCTGCCTCCCACAGGACATGTCCCTCGACGATGGTGTCGTGCTCGTCGATCAGGATCGGCAGCACCAGACCGAACTTATTGATGGATCGAACGGTGCTTTCGAGAATTTGGGGTGTTGTCTCGCGTGTGCGATTGGGTGACGCTCGGACAGTGTTAACCGGTTTAAAAACGGTGGCGAGGTGTGGCTGCAAGTCATTGCGGCCATGGCCGTGTAGTGCAGCGACCACCTGGGTCTCGGCACGATTACCGGCACGGCGTTTTGCGGTCGCCGCCTGCAGCTGCTTCTTGAGGTTCTGAGAACTGAGTGGGTCTTTGGCCGACATTCCTACCTCCAATCGGGTTGTCGATTGGAGGCGGGCACATGGTGGTTGATCCTGCATCCAATCGGATTGCAGGACCTGACCCCATGCCCCTGGGGTCCATACTCAAAAGTATATCAGGTCCGACGTTACATAAGACCTGACCCCAATTCCTAGGGGTTCATATCAACCGATATATCAGGTCCGATGCCTCTGCCATTGACCCTGGCCCCATGCCCTAGGGGTCCATATTTCATAGAATATACCAAGCCCAATGTCCGATCAGGTTATGCGAGAGATCGAATTTGTTCAAGAGGGCTCGTAGCTTAAGGTTGAGGGGGTTGGCCGTGTCAAAGGACATCCGGAACCGTTTCTGGTGGTGACGCGAAGAGAGGCGGCCAACTGGAAGATCGTCACCGGCAGGGCGGGCTTGATGAGGCCGCTCTTGCACTTTGCGCAGAGTCGGTAGCCGTCCGCCGCGGATCCGTCAGTACGTGGCTGTGGGCCGGTAGCTGGTCGAGGATGGGGGCGCCGTCACCACCGGGTCGGCGAACACCGCGCGGACCTCCGCCTCTTCGTTCACCTGTCTCCGTGGATCCAGTTCACGAAGGGCTTCCGTGTTTCGTCCCTCGTTCATGCACTCTCCTTAGCTAGCCGAGGGGGGCATTCCTCGTGTCGCCCAGGGGGCCGCTTTCCATGTCCCGTGACGGCCGGACCCGAACCGTGATCCCGCGCTTTGGCATCCGTGTTCTCGCGCTCGCGTTTCCGTGTTTCTCCCCTGCTTTGGATTCATCCGAGAACTGCGAAAATTGCGCGCTATCAGGGCTTTCCAAGAGATTGATCGAGCCTATTCCGTGTATTCTGGACATGTTTTCCGTGTTTTTCGGGGTAGAACACGGAAAACTTAGGACCGGAGACGGGTTCGCGCAAGACTGTCCGCACCGCCAATCCCATCAAGCTCATTGTCTGCCCATGTCGACCGGTGTCGATGTTTGACCTGATGTTTCAGCGACTTAGCTTGCTGGTCATCAGGACGGCGTCGGCAGGGATCGACCCACGTCGCGTTCGCAATTGTGGGCAGGAACATGGGCAGAGAGAGTCTCGCTCCGTCGTCGCGGCGGGCGATCAACTGGCTCACTGCGCTTCGAGTGCAGAACCTTCGGGAGCCCGGCTATCACTGTGACGGCGGTGGGCTGTACCTGCGTGTCACGGTCTGGGGCAGTAAGAGCTGGGCGTTCCGTTTCACCAGTGCGAAGCGGACACGGGAGATGGACCTGGGGCCCTTCCCGGCCATGTCGCTGGCTGCAGCACGGGTCGCCGCGCAGAGATGTCGCGAGAGCCTCGTTGCGGGGGGGGGGGACTCTCATTTTTGAGAATTTGCTTAGCACTTCTTATTGGTTCGCTCACGAGCGCACGATTTCTAACATCCTGGACGACCGCGCATTCGCGCGCTTCTCCATCCGCTCCAGGCAGAGGATCTCGCGCACGTGACAGTGAACATCGACGACATCGTCGGCGCTCTTGGCCGCGCACGCAGCTCACTGATCCGCAGAGTCGGAAGCGACGGTCGCGTACTCGACCTGCCCTCTCCGCGCGTGATCGGCGAGGTTGTCTCGGGGCTCACGTCCGCGCTCTTTCCGCGCCGGTACGGGCGCGCGTCGGCGGCCACCGACGGTGGGCTCGATTGCTTCGTCGGCAACACGCTCGGGCGCGCGCTCGAGCAACTCCGGACGCAAGTCGTGCGCGAGCTTGCGTTCACGGCCGCGCTCACGGAGGAATCGCTCTTCGATGCCGAGGAGACCGCAACCAACATCGTGCAGGAATTCGCCGACGGTTTGCCGGCTACGCTCGATTTGCTCTACAGCGACATCCGCGCCGCCTATGACGGCGACCCTTCGGCGAAGAGCCACGACGAAGTTCTTCTGAGCTTTCCGGGCATTCGCGCCGTCATTCACCATCGGCTCGCGCATGCGCTCTACAGGCTCGATGCGCCGATCATCGCGCGCATCATCGCCGAGGCCGCGCACTCGGCAACCGGCATCGACATCCACCCCGGCGCCGTCATCGGCCGCAGCTTCTTCATCGATCACGGCACGGGGGTCGTCATCGGCGAGACGACTGTGATCGGCAAGCGCGTGCGCCTCTATCAGGCGGTGACGCTCGGCGCAAAACGCTTCTCGGTCGACGAAAGCGGTGCGCTCGTCAAAGGCCAGCCGCGCCATCCGATCGTCGAGGACGACGTCGTCGTCTACGCGGGCGCAACCATCCTCGGCCGCGTGACCATCGGACGGGGATCGGTCATCGGCGGCAACGTCTGGCTCACACGTAGCGTCCAACCCGGCAGCAACATCGTGCAGGCCCAAGCACGGCACGACACCTTCGACGGCGGGTCTGGAATATAAATCGCTATTGACTTATCATATGGAATAATAAAATCGCTTATTGCAGTAACAGCAGAATATTATTCTACAACATAACGGATTGAAGGGAAATCATGGCAGAGGCACAAACAGCTCTGGGCGACGTTGCTGCGAGACAATTGGCCAACGCGACCAAGACCGTTCCGCAGATGTCGAGCATCACTCCGCGGTGGCTCGTTCACTTTCTGAACTGGGTTCCCGTGGAGGCCGGCATCTACCGCGTCAACCGCGTGAAAGACGAGGACAGCGTCGAGGTGGCTTGCTCGCTTCGAGACGAGCGTGCGCTTCCCAACACCTTCGTCGACTATATCGAGAACCCGCGCGAGTACATGCTCTCTGCGGTCAACACGGTGCTCGAGATCCACACGCGCGTGTCCGACCTCTATTCGGTTCCGCACAACCAGATCAAAGAGCAGCTCCGTCTCACGATCGAGATCATCAAGGAGCGGCAGGAGAGCGAACTCATCAACAACAAGGAGTATGGTCTCCTCGCCAACGTCGCCGCCGCGCAGAAGATCAAGACACGCACAGGCGCGCCGACGCCCGACGACCTCGACGAGTTGATCTCGCGCGTGTGGAAAGAGCCCGCGTTCTTCCTCGCGCATCCGCTCGCCATCGCCGCCTTTGGTCGCGAGTGCACGCGTCGCGGCGTGCCGCCGCCGACCGTCAATCTTTTCGGCACGCCGTTCCTGACCTGGCGCGGCCTGCCGCTGATTCCTTCCGACAAGCTCGAGGTGAAGAGCGGCAAGACCAACATCCTCTTGCTGCGCACAGGCGAATCCAAGCAGGGCGTCGTCGGCCTCTATCAGCCGGGCCTGCCCGGCGAGCAGAGCAAGGGTCTTTCCGTCCGTTTCATGGGCATCAACGACAAAGCCATCGCCTCGTACCTCGTCTCCCTATATTGCTCGCTCGCGGTCCTGACCGAAGATGCGCTTGGCGTGCTCGAGGGCGTCGACGTAGGCAAGTACCATGAGTACAAGTGAGCCTCACACTCCGCAGCTGAACCCGCGGCCTGAGGCGACGCGTGCCAACCCGTCGCTCGGTGGTGTCGGGCTAAGCCCCCAGGGGCTTGGTCCGGGATACGGCGTTCCGGATGAGACCTCGCTCGCACGACTTGCGAACGAGATCTATGCGACGCCGCCCAGCTCGCCTCTCGCAGGACTCGCCGGCACGCCGCCGGTGACGACGCCGCACGGCTTGGTTCCCGACACGCCCCGTGGCGCCGATCCGGCATGGGCCACGCCTTCGCTCGGCGGTTTCGGGGCGAGCCCACAACGGGCGCATCCGACCTACGGCGCGCCCTCTACGGAGGCGTCGCTCACGCGGCTTGCAAGTGAAGCGCTTTCGGTTCCCTCGGGCCTGCCGGCCGGCGTGCTGCCGGGCGTTCCGACGGGGCCGGTCGCGGCACCTCCGCAGGTGCTGGTGCCGGACATTTCGCTCGCGGCGCCCTCCTCTCAAGCGTCGAGCGGCGCGTTTTCCGGTATTGCGCTGCCCTACGAGGCGGAGCTCAAGGCGCTGTTCGCCGTTCCGGACAACACGCCTCAGCGTCCGGAGGTGCACGAGATGGAACTGGTGCCCGACGTTCCGCTGTCGACGCCGCCGTCGGCGGGCACGTTCGATCCGTCACCCGTTCCGCTGCCTTACGACGCGGAGCTCAAGGCCCTCCTCGGCGGGATCGGGGACGAGACCCGCGTACTCGATCCGAGCAATGGGGGGGCGTCGTCGCCCTACTTCCTCAATGACCTCGGCGGGATCAATCCGTTCGGGCCGGCCGGTGTCGGCGTGCCCGCAGCATCGCCGACGGTTTCCCAGTCGGAGCCTCTCGCGGGGGACGTTCCGTTCGACGTCAACGCGGTGCGGCGCGATTTCCCGATCCTGTCGGAGACCGTGAATGGCCGGCGTCTCGTGTGGCTCGACAACGCGGCGACCACGCAGAAGCCGCGGTCGGTGATCGACCGGCTGGTACACTTCTATGCCCACGAGAACTCGAACATTCATCGCGCCGCGCACGAACTCGCCGCGCGCTCGACGGATGCCTACGAGGGCGCACGGCAGAAGGTGCAACGCTTCATCAACGCGCCTTCCATCGACGAGATCGTATTCACGCGCGGCACGACGGAATCGATCAACCTCGTGGCGGCGACGTACGGCCTCAAGCACGTCGGCGCGGGAGACGAGATCGTCATCACGCATCTCGAGCACCACGCCAACATCGTGCCCTGGCAGCAGCTTGCGCTGGCCAAAGGCGCGAAGCTCAGGGTCGCGCCGGTTGACGACCGGGGCGCCGTCCTGCTCGAGGAGTTCGGCAAGCTCCTCAACGGGCGCACCAAGATCGTCGCCTTCACGCAGGTCTCGAATGCGCTCGGCACGGTCACGCCGGCGAAAGAGATGATCGAGATGGCGCACCACGTCGGTGCGTGCGTCCTGCTCGACGGCGCGCAGTCGGTCTCGCACATGAAGGTCGACGTCCAGAGCCTCAACCCGGACTTCTTCGTGTTCTCGGGACACAAGCTGTTCGGGCCGACAGGCATCGGCGTTCTGTGGGGCCGCAAGGCGCTGCTCGACAGCCTGCCGCCGTATCAGACCGGCGGCAACATGATCCAGGACGTAACCTTGGAGCGGAGCATCTTCCACAATGCGCCGAACCGCTTCGAGGCCGGAACCGGCAACATCGCCGACGCGGTGGGACTGGGTGCGGCGATCGACTACGTCGAGAAGCTTGGGCTCGACAATATCGGCAACTACGAGCACCGCCTGATCGAGTACGCGACGGGAAAACTGCTCTCGGAAGTGCCTGGCGTGCGGATCATCGGCACGGCGCCGGAGAAGGCGGGCGTGATCTCGCTCGTCCTCAAAGGCGTGCCGAGCGAGGAAGTCGGCGCGCGTCTCAACAAGTACGGCATTGCCGTGCGGTCGGGGCACCATTGCGCGCAACCGATCCTACGCCGGTTCGGACAGGAGACGACCGTGCGTCCATCGTTCGCCTTCTACAATACCTTCGGCGAGATCGACCTGCTCGTCTCGGCGCTGCGGGAGATTCAGCGCAACGCCGGGCAATCGTACCTCTGATCGTGCGCTTGAAATCAACGACACGCGGCGGCTTCACGAACGTGCAGCCGCCGCGTTCTCTTTTACCGGCTGGCGGAGTGCTTCGGACGCGAACCGCCCCGGCGTATCCGTTGTCGCCTCTTCGTTAGAGAGTGCGAGCAGAAGATCGGCATGGCACGGCTCGTCGGGCTTGCACCAGCAGGCGAGGTTCTTGCTACGGAGCTCATGGAGATGCTCACGCTACAGCGCCATGCCGTTAAGCGTGCTCGTCCGCCACTGGGCATAAGCCTCACACGCCCAGGTCTTGCCCAGATAAAGCCGATGTGCGAAGGGAAACGGATTTCCGCCATTTGCGGCCCCAGCCCACGTAGACGGTTTCTGTCGGCAGGCGCCAACCCTTGTGGACGTTGCGCTGAATGCGTCTCGGCAGTGCCATGGGTCCTCCCCGCTCGATGCGCGTACCTGGTCGGCGGCACGCCTCGCCCCTCTCGTGCAAAGACATCTGCGCTGGGAAGCGCGAAGATCGCGGGGCCGTTCTCCTGGGGGTGCTGCTCAAGCCTCGGGAACGAGCGGAAACAATGGGCGTAGGCTTCCGATCGCCAGCGCCGCATCACTCCGCAGGAAAGAGATCGCTCGAGAAATAGCGTTCGGCCGACGACGGCGCGAATGTGACGACGGTTTTTCCTGCATACTCAGGCCGACGCCCCACTTCGAGCGCGGCCGCGATGTTCGCGCCGGTGGAAATCCCGCCCGGGATGCCTTCGAGCTTCGCGACACGACGCGAGGTCTCGAACGCGATGTCGTTCGTGACGGTCAGCACCTCATCGATGACGCCGGTGTCGAGCACCTGCGGCACGAAGCCGGCGCCGATGCCCTGGATCTTATGCGGCCCCTTCTCGCCGCCGGATAGCACCGGGCTCGCGGCGGGCTCGACGGCGTAGAGCTTGAGGTTGTCGATGCGCGGCTTCAGCACGCGTCCGAGCCCGGTGATCGTTCCGCCGGTCCCGACACCGACCACGATTGCATCCACCTTGCCTCCGGTGTCCTTCCAGATCTCCTCGGCCGTCGTGCGCTCGTGCACGAGCGGGTTGGCCGGGTTCTCGAACTGGGCGGGAATGACGGCGTTGGGCAGCGTCTCGGCGAGCTCCTTGGCGCGGGCGATGGCGGCGCCCATGCCGCCCGCGGCCGGCGTCAGCTCCAACTTCGCGCTGAGATGAGCGAGGATCTTACGTCGCTCCAGCGACATCGATTCCGGCATGACGAGGATCAGCTCGTAGCCCCGCGCGGCCGCGACGAACGCGAGCGCGATGCCGGTGTTGCCGGAGGTCGGCTCGATCAGCACCGTCTTGCCCGGCTCGATCTTGCCCTGCTCTTCGAGCGAGTCGATCAGGGACACGCCAATGCGGTCCTTGACCGACGACAGCGGATTGAAGAACTCGAGCTTGAGCAGGATCCGCGAGGACAGCTCTTCCTCGGCCGTCAAACGGTTCAACGCCACGAGCGGGGTGTGCCCGATGGTCTCGGTGATGTTGTCGTACACGCGACCGCGTCCCCAAGTTGCGGTTGCCTTCAACGTTTTGAGGTCGAGGATCTCGTTCATGGTTCTCCGCCCGATGCCTGCATGCTGCGGCCGAGCGTAGGAGCATCAAAGCGGCGCGAAAAATGAAAAAAATTGAATAGCTTATCATCGCGGTCGCACATTGCGCGCGCAGTGAATGAGCAGCCATTTGCAATCGTGGCCGTGAAGGACGAGCTAGACGGGCCGAGACCTTTAATTGACAACTCAGAGCCCATTCGTTCCGCCGCACGAAGGCAATGTTGATCTGCCGGCGCACCGGTCATCTTCGCGTTGGCCAGCTCTTGCTTGGACATTGCGACGATCGAAAGCACCGTGAGGTACCTCGGCGTCGAAGTCGATGCGATCGAGATCGCCGAGAAGATCGATATATAAGGACTGCTTTACGTCGTGAGCGGACCTGGTTGGTGTGCGCACAGGGGGCGCCGACTAAGGACGTCCAAATGTCCCCTTCTGGGGACCATTGCCGACGTCGAACACTTCGAAGTCGGAGAAGCGTTGCTTGTTGCCCACCACGTCCGGTGACGGGGAGTGTGTCAAGCCATCAGACTCCGACTTGTTCTCCGGACTCCACCATGTCATCGACCCAAATACCGACCAAGCGAATGATAGTTTGGGCGAGACTATAAGACCGGCGCGCGGCTTAGCGTGCGGAAGACCGCATCCCGCCACAGCGCCAACCGGCGCACTCGCTCCTCCTGCGCCATGCTTGGCGCGAAGCGGCGATCGAGCGCCCAGGTTTTCGCGAACTGATCGGGCGCGGGGTAGAGGCCAGCCTGAAGTCCCGCGAGATAGGCAGCACCAAGCGCGGTGGTCTCACGTACAGTCGGCCGGTCGACAGGGGCGCCGAGCACATCGGCCAAGCGCTGCATCGTCCACTCGGAGTCGACCATGCCTCCATCGACGCGTAGCACTGTCCCACCCGGGCTTTTCCAGTCGCGCCTCATGGCGTCGACGAGATCGGCGGTCTGGAAGCAAACGGCCTCCAGCGTCGCACGTGCCAGCTCGTTCGGCCCCGTGGCGCGCGTGAGCCCGAAGATGGCGCCGCGCGCTTCGGCGTCCCAGTAGGGCGCGCCAAGCCCGACGAACGCCGGCACCAGGATCACCTCCTGCGCGGGATCGGCCCGCTCGGCCATCGGACCGACCTCGGAAGCCGAGGCCACGAGGTGCAGCCCGTCGCGCAGCCACTGAACGGCGGCGCCAGCAATGAAGATCGAGCCTTCTAGCGCGTAGGTCGTCTCGCCACCGAGCCGGTATCCGATGGTGCTGAGAAGCCGGTTCTTCGAGGCAACGGCCTCGCGACCGGTGTTGAGCACGGCGAAGCAGCCGGTGCCGTAGGTCGATTTCATCATGCCAGGCTGGAGCAGGCTTGCCCGACGAGAGCGGACTGTTGGTCGCCGGCGATCCCTAAGATCGGGATTGGCCCGCCGAAATGCTCTGGTACCGTGCGGCCGAAGTTGGCGGCACAGTCGCGCACGTCGGGCAGCAAGTTCATGGGCACGCCGAGTATCTCGCAGAGCCGCGGGTCCCACGCGTTCTTGTGAATGTCGAACAGGAGTGTGCGCCCGGCGTTGGTAGCGTCGGTTAGGTGCGATGCGCCTGCGGTCAGTCGCCAAAGCAGGAAGCTGTCGATCGTGCCAAAGGCTAGTTCCCCACGCTCGGCCCGCTCGCGCGCGCCAGGTACGTGGTCCAAAAGCCACCCGATCTTGGTGCCGGAGAAGTAAGGATCGAGTAGCAGTCCGGTGGCGGACGAAACACGTGGCTCGTGCCCGGCATCCTTCAGGCCCTGGCAGGTATCGGCGGTGCGGCGATCCTGCCAGACGATGGCACGGTGGATCGGCCGGCCCGTGGCGCGCTCCCAGACTACAGTCGTTTCGCGCTGGTTGGTGATGCCGATGCCGGCGATGTCGCGCGCCGTGAGCCCGGCCTTGGCGAGGACCGCTCGAGCGGTTGAGAGCACAGTCTGCCAGATGTCCTCGGGATCGTGCTCAACCCAACCCGGCGAGGGATAGTGTTGCGGTAGTTCCTCCTGTGCGAGGGCAGCGATCGTCATATCGGCACGAAATACGATCGCTCGCGACGACGTCGTCCCCTGGTCGATAGAGAGGACATGGCTCGTCATGGTTCGCAAATCCCCTTGGCAATAGAGCTTCGGCTGCAGGACTGTAGCCGACCCGGCCCAGTACGGTCCTGGAAATGAGCGCGTGCGGACGCCGATGTCTCCATAGAACGTCGAAGTAGGCCCTGAGCGCAACGAGCTCAGTGGGAACGCCACGATCGGCGTCTGCTTGCCAGGGCGTTGCTGACCTCGGTCCCCATCGGCGCCGGCGCCACTTTGACCAAGCTGCGGATGTCGGAAGACTCGGCGGAGCAACCTACCTGTGGCGTATCCGTCCCGGATGCGGACATCGGCGAACTAGACGACCACTCGTGCTGTGCGTCAGGCGTCGACGGCCGTTTCGCACTGTAGAGCAGACGCGTTCCTGCTCCGTGGAACGACCACAAAATCCCAAGAAGCGGACATCGGCGACGAGCAGGAATCGCGTAATTTGCGCACAATAGAGGAAAGTCTGCTCATCGATATTCAGCGGACTGTGACGGCAGCCGCTTAGGTCGGCACATGACGCGGCACCTCCGTAGCTCTCTGCTGGTCAGCAGGTCTCCGTAACCCGGAACTAACGTCATCAGGCCGAACTAGGCTGCGTACTCATCAATGTCCCACCCATTTATGAGTACGTAGCCTAGTCCCGACCAAAGTGGGCTTGACCCATACCGCGAAGCTTCCCATGTTTCCGTCGTCAGCAATGGACTACGGAAGAGATCGGCCTGCCTCGCGGCTGGCCGGCGCCGAAGGAGCAACCGCCCCGGAAACTCTCAGGCAAAATGGACTGCAGTCCGATGACACTCTGGAAAGCGGTGAGACGGTGATCCGTCTCATCCACCGACGATGACAAGGGCAGGGCCTCGCTCGCGCGGGCCACGCACCTAATCTTTCAGGTCTCGCGACAGAGGGGGCTCGTTTCGGCGCACAATGCGTGCGCGGGAGAGCTATGGAGCCCTGACGTGAGCGATGCACCCCCCGCCGATCCGACCGCTGCTCTGAGACGCACCCCGCTCCATACTCTGCATGTGGCGAAGGGCGCGCGCATGGTGTCGTTCGCCGGCTACGAGATGCCCGTGCAGTATGCGGCGGGAGTCCTCAAGGAGCACTTGCACACGCGCGCTGCCGTCGGCCTGTTCGATGTGTCTCACATGGGGCAGATCGTGCTCCGTGCCAAGTCCGGGCGGCTCGACGATGCCGCGCTGGCGCTCGAGCGACTGGTTCCGGTCGATGTGCTTGGGCTTGCGACCGGGCGTCAGCGTTACGCGGTCTTCACCAACGAAAACGGCGGCATTCTGGACGACTTGATGATCGCGCATCGAGGCGACCATCTTCTGCTTGTCGTCAACGCGGCTTGCAAGGATGCCGATGAAGCCCACCTCAGAGCACATCTCTCGGATACTTGCGATGTGGAGCGGTTCGACCGCGCCCTGATCGCGTTGCAGGGGCCGCAGGCCGAAGACGTTCTCGCGCGCCACGTACCCACATGCCGCGAGATGACGTTCATGGATGTGCGGTTGCTCGATATTCTTGGCGCACCCTCAATCGTCGCACGCTCGGGCTATACGGGCGAGGATGGCTTCGAGATCTCGCTCCCGCAGGAGAAAGCGTGCGAGGTGGCGATGGCGTTGCTCGAAGATGCGGCGGTCGCACCGATCGGACTCGGCGCACGCGATTCCCTGCGCCTTGAGGCCGGCTTGTGCCTCTACGGTTCCGATATCGATCAAACCACGACGCCCGTCGAGGCCGGTCTTTCGTGGGCCATCCAGACTGTCCGTCGCCGCAGGGGAGAACGCGCGGGCGGCTTTCCTGGAGCGGACATCATCCTCGATCAGCTCGACGGCGGAACCGCGCGCTACCGCGCCGGATTGGTCGCCGAAGGACGCGCGCCCGTGCGCGGCGGCGCGCCAATTTTCGCGTCCGACGGTGCGGCCGATCCCATCGGCATCGTCACGTCGGGCGGGTTCGGGCCGACCGCAGACCGGCCGGTCGCCATGGGCTACGTGCCGCGTGCGCTGGCCGAGCCGGGCAGCATCGTCTTCGCGGAGGTGCGCGGCCGGCGGCTGCCGATGACGGTGGCGCCGCTGCCGTTCGTTGCTCCCAGATTCAAACGCGGCGCAAGCCGCCAGCCCTGACAAGGAGATGCGCCCCGTGACGAAATTCACCGATGAGCACGAATGGCTGACGCTGGACGGCGATATCGCCACCGTCGGCATCACCGCCCACGCCTCGATCCAGCTCGGCGACCTCGTCTTCGTCGAGTTGCCGAAAGTTGGTGCGCAGCTCAGCAAGGGCCAGGGCGCAGCCGTAGTCGAGTCGGTCAAGGCCGCCTCGGACGTGTTCGCGCCGCTCGACGGCGAGGTGGTTGAGATCAACGACGCCGTGGTGCAGGACCCCTCGCTCGTCAACTCGGACCCGCTGGGCAAGGGCTGGCTCTACAGGATCAGGCTGGCCAACGCCACCGACTTCGACGGCCTGCTCGATGAGGCCGCCTACAAGGCGCTGATCGGCGACAACACCTAGCGCGGAGAGCATGATGCCCGGCTCCTACGACCCCTATGACTTCGCAAACCGGCGCCACATCGGGCCGTCCGCTGCCGAGATCACGGAGATGCTCGCCATGGTCGGCGCCGAGAGCCTCGCCGCGCTGATCGACGAGACGGTGCCGGCCGCGATCCGCCAGAAGTCTCGCATCGATTTCGGCAAATCGCTGTCCGAGCGCCGCGCACTCGACAAGGTGCGCGCCACCGCCGACAAAAACCGCGTGCTGACCTCGCTCATCGGGCAGGGCTACCACGGCACCATCATGCCGCCGGCCATCCAGCGCAACATCTTCGAGAACCCGGCCTGGTACACGGCCTACTCGCCCTACCAGCCCGAGATCAGCCAGGGGCGGCTCGAGGCGCTGCTCAATTTCCAGACGCTGGTCGGCGATCTCACCGGCCTCGACATCGCCAACGCTTCGCTGCTCGACGAGGCGACGGCCGCCGCCGAGGCGATGGCCATGGCACGCCGCGTCGCGACCTCAAAGGCCGACGCGCTCTTCGTCGACAAGGACTGCCTGCCGCAGACCATCGCCGTCGTCAGGACGCGTGCCGAGCCGCTTGGATGGCGCGTCGTGGTCGGCGATCCATTCCGCGACCTGGAGCCCGAGGCCGTGTTCGGGGCGCTGTTCCAGTATCCCGGCGTGTGCGGGGCCTGCCATGACCTCTCGGGCCCGATCGCAGAGCTGCATGCGGCCGGCGGAATCGCCGTCGTCGCGGCCGATCCGCTGGCGCTGATGCTCTTGAGGTCGCCCGGCGAGATGGGCGCCGATATCGCCGTCGGCTCCATGCAGCGCTACGGCGTGCCGATGGGCTACGGCGGACCGCACGCAGCCTACATGGCGACCCGCGACGCGCTGAAGCGCACCCTGCCCGGCCGCATCGTCGGCGTCTCGGTCGACTCGCGCGGCAACCGCGCCTATCGGCTGGCGCTGCAGACGCGCGAGCAGCACATCCGCCGCGAGAAGGCGACCTCGAACATCTGCACTTCCCAGGTGCTGCTCGCGGTCATCGCCTCGATGTACGCCGTGTTCCATGGGCCGCGCGGGCTCAAGGCTATCGCCGAACGCGTGCACCGGGACGCGGTGCGCCTCGACGAGGGGTTGACGTCGCTCGGCTTCAAGGTGAGCCCCGCGGCCTATTTCGACACGATCACGGTCAAGGTCGGCGCTTACCAGGGACTGATCCTCAAGAACGCCGTCGATCAGGGCATCAACCTGCGCAAGGTGGGCAGCGACCGCATCGGCATCACCGTCGACGAGCGCACGCGCCCTGACACGCTGGAAGCCGTGTGGCGCGCCTTCGGCGGTTTCGACCTTCGCTACCAGGACGCCTGGCCGGCATTGCGGCTGCCGCAGAACCTGATCCGCACGTCGGAGATCCTGACGCATCCCGTGTTCCACATGAACCGCGCGGAGAGCGAGATGACGCGCTACATGCGCCGCCTCGCCGACCGCGACCTGGCGCTCGACCGCTCGATGATCCCGCTCGGCTCGTGCACGATGAAGCTCAACGCCACCGCCGAGATGCTGCCGATCTCCTGGCCGGAGTTCGGCGAGCTGCATCCCTTCGTGCCGGCCGACCAGGCCGAGGGCTACAAGGAGCTGATCGACGACCTGTCGCAGAAGCTCTGCGCCATCACCGGCTACGACGCCATCTCGATGCAGCCGAACTCGGGCGCTCAGGGCGAGTATGCGGGGCTGCTCGCCATCCGCGCCTACCACAGGAGCCGCGGCGAGGCCGAGCGCAATATCTGCCTCATCCCGGCCTCGGCGCACGGCACGAACCCGGCCTCGGCGCAGATGTGCGGCATGACGGTGGTCGTCGTGGCCACCGACGCGGAGGGCAACATCGACGTCGCCGACTTTCGCGCCAAGGCCGAGAAATACAAGGACCGCCTCGCCGCCTGCATGATCACCTACCCCTCGACTCACGGCGTGTTCGAGGAGAGCGTCGTCGATCTCTGCCAGATCACGCACGCCAACGGCGGTCAGGTCTACTTCGATGGTGCCAACCTCAACGCACTGGTCGGCCTGGCGCGGCCCGGCGACATCGGCGCCGACGTCGGCCACATCAACCTGCACAAGACGTTCTGCATCCCGCACGGCGGCGGCGGCCCCGGTATGGGACCCATCGGTGTCAGAAAGCACCTGATCCCATTCTTGCCTGGCCACCCCGAGACGGATGGCCGCGAGCATACCGTCTCGGCCGCGCCGTACGGATCGGCCTCCATCCTGCCGATCTCCTGGAGCTATTGCCTGCTCATGGGCGGGCGGGGACTCACGCAAGCCACCCGTATCGCCATCCTCAATGCGAACTACATCGCCAAGCGGCTCGGCACCGCCTATCGCGTGCTCTACACGGGGCGCAACGGCCGCGTGGCGCACGAGTGCATCATCGACACGCGCCCGCTGCAGGAAAGCGCCGGCGTCACCGTCGAGGACATCGCAAAGCGGCTGATTGACTGCGGCTTCCACGCCCCGACCATGAGCTGGCCCGTTGCCGGCACCCTGATGGTGGAGCCGACGGAGAGCGAGACCAAGGCCGAGCTGGACCGCTTCTGCGCCGCCATGCTGGCCATCCACGAGGAGGCCCGCGCCATCGCGGAGGGCCGCATCGACCGCAAGAACAACCCGCTCAAGAACGCGCCGCATACCGTCGAGGATCTGGTCGGCGCATGGGAGCGTCCGTACTCGCGCGAGGCGGCCTGCTTCCCGCCTGGCGCGTTCCGCGTCGACAAGTACTGGCCGCCGGTCAACCGCGTCGACAACGTCTACGGCGACCGCAATCTCGTCTGCGCGTGCCCGCCATTGGAGGCTTACAATGAGGCCGCCGAGTAGTCGTATCCCTCGGAGACCAACTGTCGAATGGGACTGCAGGCCATTCCGGCCTTGCTCCAAGCGGAATGCGCGACCGTATCGCGCCGCGAGGTACCCACCCATGCCATATAGTTTCCACGCAATCGTGATCGTCGACCGCGCGCGCAGCTTCCCCACTTTCGCTGCCTGGGGATCGGCGACGACGCCGAGGTGCGCCAGACCTCTCCGCCGACTCTCAAGCACGCATGGAAACTGACCCTCGCTTATGCCGATTTCCCAACGGGGGACAACGTCATGTGTTGACTCCTTAGCGATGGCATCAAACTCTATTCAGTTGGGACTCGCGTGTTCATGATTGGCGTGATCACGCCGTTCACATGATATGTATGGCACAGCAGGCAGTCCTGGCGCGCCATGCTGCGGGTGTGGCAGCTCTGGCAGAGATCCTTTTCCACCGCACCGAAGTTGGACACGAAACTTTGCGGATTGCCCTGCTCGTAGCTCTTCAGATAGGTGCGCTCTTTTTCCAGGCTATGACAGGTCAGGCAACCGCGATCATCCATCATGCCGAAATGCGGCTCATGGATGAAATTCGTGAAGCGGCCCTGTTTGCTCTCGACCGAAGGCGGAGAGAAGTTGACGACCCGTCCCTTGCCCGGGATGTCGTCGACGCTGTGGCATTTCGTGCATGACCCTTGAGCGTCCTTGCCCGTGAGTGAGTCGAAGACCGCCGCCGCCGGGCTCGTGTCGCCTTTCGGCGCTTGGGGACCGGTCAGGAAGAGCCACGAGTAGATGAATTTATCCTTGTGGCCTGTCGGACGGTAGAAAATCGCGTAGTCCTGCCGGTACCAGCCGCCGTATTCGGCCCAGCTCTCCGGGTCCACGTCGCTCTCGATGGTGATCACCGGTGCAGCGCTTGTCTGAGGCTCGGCCGCCGCAGTGTCCGAGCCCGCAGGCGCATCGTCGGTTGCAGCATCGGTTTCGGCCGCTCCGTCAGGCCGGTCTGCTTTCTCGCGGCCCTTGATGCCTGCCGCGCGAAGCTCTTCCTCCGTGGGGAAGAGCAGATCGTCGGTCCGCTCCGGCGCCTTGCTCCGAGGCTGGGCGTTCGCGGTATCGGTCTTTCCGGCCGCTCCTTCAGGCCGCGCTGCTTGCGCGATCTCCTTAAGTCCTGCCTGCATTGGCAGAGGCAGGTCTTGGGCGGAAGACGTTGTGTCGGGTTGTCCGGTCGCTCCCGTTCCCTTGAACATCAGACACTGACCAAGAACGCTGACGATGCAAGCTTGCGGATCCACTCTGGCTTTGCTTGCTGGTTCACCACCGGCGGCTTCCGGGCTGAGACTCGAACCGGACAGCTCCTCGGGCGATTCCGATCCGTCCAACCCTGCTTCCGTAAGCGCCGAGCTCGCGTTTTCTGCGGAGAGCGTTTCCTCGTCACCGTCGGGCTTGGCCTCCTCGGCATCTGCTTCCATCGCGCGACGCTGTTTCTCCGCGGGGAAGGGCAGATCCCCGGTTTGACCGGTCGCCGATCCGGCTAGGCGATCGGCCATTTCCCTGCCGAGATTGGGTAGCCACTGCTGATGCGCGCTCGCGACCACATCGCGCGGGAGGCTCGCGGTCAGATCGGCAACGAGGTTCGCGCTCAGCCTCGCCCCGCTGACGATGTTGAGGTCGCCCAGGACGTCCGACGCCTTTCCTGCGATCAGCGCATGGAACAGCCCCTTGATCTCCCAGGCCAGATCCGCCACCGCCTTGATCTGGTCGGCGCTGGCATCGGCCAGATCCTGGAGGTTCAGGCTGTCTACGGTCTTGATCAGAGCGTGGCCCGGCTCATTCCGGCTGATCATCACCTTCATGAACGGTGTGAGCTCGGCTTCGGACGCGTCCGGCCATTCGCCGACCGTGGCGTTGTTCTTCTTCAGCGTTTCCAAGTCGAGGCCAGGCAGGGTCAGGAAGGCAATGCCTTTCGGGCCGGTGGCCCGCTCCTTTCCGACGATCTGATCTAGATGGCAGGATGAGCAGGTCTGCTCGAACGGCGCCACCGCCATGATGCGCCTGTCCTCACGGCTGCTGTGGCAGGTCGAGCAGGTCTCGGGAATGCGCCTTGACGGGTTCTTCTTCGCCACCTCCGGGTAGTGTTTTCCGAAATGGCCGGCGTGGTCGTAGATGATCCGTGTGCGCCGCTTGAACGGATAGCTCTCGAATTCCGGGTGATGGCCGTCGAAGCTGTCGAACTTCACCACGTGGCAGGAGCGGCATTGCTCGTTGGAGACCCTCTTCAGGTCGAAGTTGACGCCCTGATGCTCCTGGTGGCAGCTCGCGCAGTTGAGGCCGTGTGCCGTCATGCCGTCGGTCGGGAAGGCGGCGTGCTGCGCGCGGGCCGATAGCGGTGCGGACGTCTCTGCTGCGATCCTGATCAGCCGCTCGGTGCTCTGCTTGAGCACCTCGGCCGAGGCGCCGTGCGCATTAAAAGCCGTCTCCGCCATTTTATGGCAGGTGAGGCAGGCCTTGCTGTCGGCGAGCGGATCGTCGGCGACGAGGCCGTGGATCCAGCTCAATTTGCCGCTGCCGCTTTTGGCGTGGCAGGTGCTGCAGGTCTCGATCGCACCGTGCCCGCTTGCGAGTGGCCCCGGCATCAGGAACTGCGTGTCCTTGGAGAGAAGGAAGGCCGCGCCCAGGACGACGACGGTCACGAGCGCCAGCAGCGCCGCCAGACGGTCGCGCCGGGAGCTCGGTGGCGCTTGCCTCTCGGCTTTCGGCGGCCGAGCCAGGTCGATCCGTCCCGGGCGCCGCATCACCACGCCCCCGATGAAAAGGAGTAGACGACGATGACGTGCAGCACCGTCAGCGCGATCAGGCCGTAGGTCACGGGCACATGCACGAGCAGCCAGCCCCTGGTGAGCCCGAGGTACACATGAGCGAAATCGAGCCTGTCCTTCTCGACCACCATCTCTCTGATAGCGGCGAACTTGTCCTGGCTCTGTGGGTCGACGTAGCGCGACAGGTCGTCGATCTCGTCGGTCAGCCGCTTCAGCGGACGCTGCGATCCGATGAGATGTTCGGTGAAATTGCGTGGCCCCTCGAAGAAGTCCCGAAGATGGCTGGCATAGAGGTCGAGGATCCAGGAGTCGTGGGGCGGCGCCGGCAGCCCCGGCAAGGTGATCTGAGCCGCGACCGGTTCGGTCTCGACGACGGCGGCGTGGACCTCCCGCGCCAGCTCGGCGCGGCGGGCGGGAATGCGATCGTAGCTGAGACGCTCGTCGAGCCCGTGCCTGGCTTTCAGCGACCAGGCGAGATAGGTGCCGAAAATGCCGCTCAGCGCCACCAGAACGAAGCCCGCCCACAGCGCCCATTCGAAGGCGGTGTCCGGCAGAGAGAAATCCGTATGCGTGAGGAAGGCGGCAATCAGAGGATAGCCGAGAAGAATATGAACCTTCCGCCAGCGCATGGCGGCCTTCGGCGACAGGCTGGCCGCCTTCTTGGCGATATGGAAATAAAGCTGCACGCTCATGCCACCGGCCAGAACCCAGCCATCGAGATAGCGCGGATCGCGGAGCGCGTTGCCATAGATCCAGACGAGCCAGACGAGGCCGCCGGACATGGCCGCGAGCAGAAGGCCCTGGACGATCTGGCTGGTGAGATATCCCGCCGAGCGCGGAGCGCGTCCCCCGACAGGTGCGCGCCGCCCGGCCGACCTCACGGCGGTTCTCCGAAATCAGCCATGGCCGTGGTTGTTTCTCCTCGAGCCTAGTCGCGTTGTCGTCGCCGGCCGGCCAGCCGGATCAGTTGTCCGGTTTTCTCGCCGTGCCTTTGTATTTTTCCGGTCCGGGAATCAGGCCGTCGAGGCCAGCCATGGTGCTGCCGTCGTACTTTTCGCTGATGAGGATGAGCTGTTTGGAGACGCCGTCGGCAGCCGCCGTGAGATGGCTTTCATTGTTCAGCTTCAGCCCGGCCGCGTGGCCAAACTCGATCATCTTGGCGATTTCCGGCACGTTCGGCGCCGCTTTCGCCGCGGCGGCAAGCTGTTTGCGTGCCCCGTCGGCGCGCTTGGCCATCTCGAACGCATAGGCCTTTCTCGCCGTCGCCTTTCCGACCGCGCGCAGCGCCGTCTCGAGTTCGACGCCCAGGCCGACGAGATAGAGCATCCGCTTGCGCGCCGCGCTGGCCGGCACGTTGTCCCGGCCCACGGAAGACCAGGTGTTGTGGCGCACCTCGCCCTGCAACCAGGACACCAGCTCGAAGGCGCTGCCGGCCTTGTGGCCGCCCTTGTTCACAAGCTCTTCCTGCGGCACGACATGGCAGCCGTAGCAGTTCTTCGCCAGCTGATAGACGTGGCGCGGCCTGATCATCCCCTTGGCCTCGGAGAGCTTCCAGCGCGCCGCCGCCTCGGCCTTGCTCTCGAACAGTTTCGTCTTGCCGCTGAACCCGCTGTGGACCTTGATCCAATCCTCGCCGGCGCCGTGGCAGGATTCGCAGGAGATGCCGGCGATCGGCTTCGGTTGGTTTCCCTTCTCCTGCACCGTGTAATGGCAGCTCGCGCACAAGCTCTCCGTTCTAATGCGCCGTAAGCCCATTTTTTTCGCGATTTCGACCGCATGCGTGTTGCGCGGCATGTCACGGTAGGTCTTGAAATGGTGCGAGCCCTTCCACGCCTCGACCTCCTGCTTGTGGCATTCCGCGCAGGCGTTCGGACCGACGGTTTTGGCCCAATCGGACGCGACGGCGCCGACTGCGGCAAAGCCGAAGACCATCAGCAAGCCGCAGAGACAAGGCACGGACGACCGAAGAGGGATCCTCGGCCCGAACCCGATCGACCGAACGCTATGCACTCTGGGAACGATACCGAGCCCTCACCCTTGCCTGGCAATCCTGTACGCTTGCATCGGCGGCTCCCGCTGGTCGCAGGGACTGTCGAGAACGGGTTGGCCCATCCGCCGGCGGGAGGGCATCGCGAACCAACCCATCGCGCGGGCCAGAACGCTTTGGCCGGCTGTATCGTCGACGGTCGGCAGGAACGGGTCCGCATAGCAGACTGCGCCGGTTTGCGCCGCGATCGACGTGATGGACTCGACCATCCCCGGCGCACCGCAAGCGTAGAGCACATCGGTCGGCAGCAGGGACGGCAGATAGTCGGTCGGCCGGCCCGGTCTCACCGCATGGGTCACGGTCTGCGGCGTACTGCAGCAAGGCACGACGCGCACATTGGGGTAGCGCGCCAGCCGCGCGAGAGCCGGGCCCATGTAGAGCGCATCGAGAGTGCGGCCGCCGGCGATGATCATGATCATGCGCTCCGGGGTCTCGCGCAACGCAGCGACCGCGATCGACCAGATCGGCGCAAAGCCGGTGTTGGTGGCGACGAGAACCAGCCGGCCGCCCAGATTGGGCCGGAAATGCGCCGCGCCATAGGGCCCCGTCAGCTTCACGCGATGGCCCGGCTGGATGCGCGTGCCGAGCGATGAAGTGACACGTCCCTCTGTCATGCGCCGAACATGGAACCAGACAGACGCGCTGCTCGAATTGCCGGGCATGGGATGAGTGAAGCTGAAGGGACGGCTCGGATAGCCGCGAAAGCCCACCTGCGCATATTGCCCCGCATGGTAGGGCAGCGTGCGGTCCGTCCTGACGCCGACTTCCATCACTTCGGACGACAGGGCGCGCAAGGAGCTCAGGACGCCCTCGACGGTGCGAACGCCCGACGACGGGTCCCTCTCGATCACCGCATCGCCGACGATCCGGCACTGACAGGAATGAACGATGCCAGGCTCAGAGCCTTCGCCGCCCTGCACGTCGCCGGACACCAGCCGCACGCAGCAGGTGCCGCAGTGGCCGGCGCGGCAGTCGTAGGGCAGGTCGATGCCGTTGCTCAGAGCGGCGTCCAGCAGCAACTCTCCGCGCCGCGCCAGAAAGCTCGCGCCATTGATCGTAACTTTGTGGCTTCTCGTCATTGCCTGATCCGGACGCCTTCGATTTCCTATTTAAAGCTCGTGCGGCTGACCCATCGCCACCGCGCTTTCCGGATGCTCTGAAAACCAAGAGAATTGGATCGGAACCATCCAAGCAGTCGTAGAAAATCTTCCCATGATGGTCAGACAATGACCGATTGATGGTTGCGGCGGGAACGCGCGAAATTGATTGCCACTAAAAACAACGCATTGCGCTCAACAATGAGCAGGGCACGAGAAAAGTATAGAAATTATTTTATTCCGCTGGGATGAAAATTTTCCATAGCCGCACGGGTCCCATCCGGAGTATCCGCTTTGGCGACCAGACGTTTCTAAATTTATCGAGCGATTGTCTCAAGTTAGTCATTTCTCATGCCGGCACTATTCTTAGGGTAGGCCATACAACGGCCCATTTCTCTTATCAATTTTCACTTCACGGCGGTGGTCGGGCGCCGTTTCCGAGTGATCGATACGAGTGGGGAGTCGCCCTGAAATCTTTTGGGGCGACGAGGGATTATGCGTGCCTGAAATCTGAGGGGGTAGAAGGTAATGCGTAACGCGATAACGCGACGATCCGGCATTTCGATGCTTTTCTCCGCTTTCGCCACTGCCGCACTTATGCACGGCCTATTGCTTAGCGGGAATACCATCGCCGGCTCAAGCGAGAGTGCTTGGAGCACGACCGTAAAGCCTTCCAAGGTGGGCGTGTATGATCCGGCCAAGGAAAAAGAGAAAGAACCGGCCGAAAAAGCCGACACCGCGAACCCCGACGCCACTGCGAACCCCGAGGCCGACGCTCACGGCGGCCTGCCGAACGACGAGAGCCTCTATCCCACCGCCGCGCAATGCGGAGAGTGCCACCAGCAGATCTACGAAGAGTGGGCGTCGTCGGCCCACGCCTATTCGTCGATCTCACCGATGTTCCATAAGTTCGAGCAGAAGTTTCAGGAGCTGACCCAAGGCACGGTCGGCACCTTCTGCGTCCGCTGCCACCAGCAGGTCGGCACCCAGCTTGGCGAGCCGCGCGAAATGCCGCTTTGGGAACGCGCCGCGATTTCGCGCGAGGGCGTGACCTGCATCACCTGCCACCGGGTCGCGGAGAAATACGGCAAGGTCGACGGCGAGCGCCGGATCGAGCCCGGCAGCATCTTCGAGCCGGTCTATGGCAGCGGCGAGCAGAGCGTCATCAAGGACGTCCTCGCCGACAAGGAGACGTACTCCGTCAAAACCGGCAAGGAGGGGCGCGGCAACGATATCCACGCGGGCATGATCACGAACGATCAGCTCACCAAGTCGGAGTTCTGCGTGAGCTGCCACCAGGTGGCCGTCAACCTTGGGATCAAGCTGGAGGTCGTCTGGGATCAGTATCGCGACAGCCCGGCGCGCAAAGCCGGCGTCACCTGCCAGGACTGCCACATGGGCAAGGTCCCCGGAAAGCCCGAGGGCTATGCGACCGCGCCCTCCGCCATCGTCGGCGGCAAGGAGATCAACCCGGGACGCCGGCATGCCAATCACCGCTTCATCGGCCCGGGCTATTCGGTCGCTCACCCCGGCATCTTCCCTCACAATAAGAAGGCCCAGGCCTACGGCATCAAGGATTGGCTCGCATTCGACTGGCGCGCCGGCTGGGGCACCACCGCGTTCGAGGACAAGGTCGCGGACGGCAAGATCAAGGTCGACTTTCCCGAGGCCTGGGCCGACGCGCTCGACCGTGAAGAGGCCCGGGAAATCATCGAGGAGAATATCGCGAGGCTCGACGCGCGTGACGCGATCAGGAAGCAGGTCATGGAGAACGGCATGCAGGTCGACGGTCCCCACATCGAGGGGGCTCCGACGGTCGGGAGCGACCTGGCGTTCTCCTACCTCCTCAGGAACCTCAATGCGGGGCACAACCTGCCGTCCGGCTCGCTCGGTGCGCAGCCGCAGCTCTGGGTGAACGTCGCCCTCGTCGATCCCGACGGCACGAACATCTGGGAGTCGGGCTACGTCGACAGCAACGGCGACATCGCCGACATGCACAGCCTGGACGTCGCGGCCGGCAAGATCAGGACGGACCAGCAGCTCGTGCATTTCCAGACCAAGTTCCTGACGACCAACGTCAAGGGCACGGACCGCGAGATGTACCTGCCGGTCAACTTCGACATCGACCCGCTGCCGCATCTGCGTCCGCCACAGGTGCCGACCACGGTTCTCAACCATCCCCCGCTCGTGCGCATGGAGAACCGCTCGCTCCCGCCGCTGGGCCAGAGGCTGGCCAAGTACCAGGTGCCGGGCCACCTGATCACGAAGCCCGGCACATACCGCCTCGCCTTCCGCATGCGCAGCCGCGCCGAGCCGATCTACTTCATGCGCTTCGTCGGTTCCACCAGGGCAATGGAGCAGAGCATGAACGAGCGGATGTTGGACTTCCACGTCACCACGGTGGAGCTCGAAGTGAAGGGCTAGCAAAGCCGAGACTTTCGCACTTTCCCCGTGGGTCTGAGTTGTGACGTGGAGCGTACACATGGCTTGTAATGCGGACCGTGCCAGGACGACGACCGCCACGATCGCGCTGGTCGCCGCCGGTTGCCTCGCGATGTCCGGCAAGGCGGCAGAAGTTGCGGCAGGCGAAGAGAGCAGCGACGCCCCTCAGCAAGGCTGGCTAACCCAGGTGTCCCCAGCCTCCTCCTGGGTCGGGCCCACCGAAAACCAATCCGATACGAACTACGCCGATCCGCAGTACGTCGGCGCGTATTCCGAAAAGGAGACTGTCGACGACAGCGCGGCCCCAGCGGCAGGCGAAAGCAGCAGCGAACCGGCCCGCAAGTCCTGGGTCGATGCCGATGAAGACCAGGCAGATTCGGGTAAGAAGCCGGCCGACAAGACCCCAGATCCTGCGCTGCGCAGTAACGTCGCAAGTCTTTTCCGTGCCGATCCGCAGTACGATGACGAGGACTATAATTCCGCGGCCAACGTCGACGTCTACGGCGCCAAGGCCGAGGTCGATCCGCCGCGCCCGCTGCTCGAGATCGGCCGCCAGCAATACACCTCCGGCATGTACGACGAGAGCAGCACGCTCCTCGGCGAATTGAACCCCCTGATGCCGGGCCTCGCCGTCTACGGCGACTGGCGCACCGCCGTCGCCGTCAACCGGAACAACGGCAAGGAGGTGTCCCAGATCGCCACCCGGGTGAACATCGACGTCGACTTCAAGATCACTGCCACCGAACGCATCCATGCCTTCTTCACGCCGATTCAGGAGGGCAACGCGAGTTTCAGCCGCTTCGAGTTCGGCCGCGCCGACGGCGATGGGAAGTTCACGGGCGAGTTCGATATCAATCCGCAGACGCTGTTCTTCGAGGGCGATCTCGGTTCGCTCGCTTCCGGTTTCTCCGGCACGCCATCCGGTTTCGACCTGCCCTTCACCGTCGGTCTGTTCCCGCTGTTCCTGCAGAACGGGATCTGGGCGAACGACGCGATCCTCGGCGGCGCCGTGAGCATCCCCGCAAAGAACTCGGCGGCGCTGGACCTGCCCAACTTCGACGTCACCTTTTTCGTCGCGTTCGACAACGTCGACAACGTGGGCCTCATCGGAGCCGACAGCCACGTGGCCAACCTCTATGGCGTCACCGCCTTCATCGACGCTTTCGACGGCTATGTCGAAACGGGCTACGCCCTGGTGCAGGGCTACGACGACCGGGACGATCTGCTCGTGCACTTCCTGACCGCCGCCTATACCCGGCGCTACTACAACACCGTGTCGAACTCGACGCGCGTGTTCGCGAACTTCGGCAACGACCCCCTCGGCGACAGCGACGGCTTTGCCATCATTTCGGAGAACAGCCTGATCACGGGCTTGCCGAGCACGTTGCTCCCCTACGCCAACTTCTTCGTTGGCTTCGGCAATCCTCACCCCCTGGTCGACGGCAATGGCGCAGGTATCCTGAAGAACGTCGGCATCAACTTCGAGACCGATGCGCTCACCGGGTACCCGAAACTCGACGACACCGGCGCCGATGCCTGGGGCGGCGCGATCGGATTGCAATATCTTTTCAATCTCGATCAACAGCTCGTCTTCGAGGCGGCCATGGTGCAACCCTTTTCCAACGCCGCCAGCGGCGTCCAGAACGCGCAGTACGCCTTGGGTGCCCGCTATCAGATCGCGCTCGACCGGGCCTGGCTGTTCCGCGCCGACGCGACCTATCAGTTCATCGAGGGCGAAGAGGACAACTTCGGTCTGCGCGCCGAGATGCGCAGGAAGTTCTGACCATGATATTTCGATGCGAGGTCATCTCATGAGTAGCAGGAATTCATTCGCATCCGTTCTGATGGCCTGCTTGCTGGCGGCCGGCTTCCTCGGCATCGCGCCGGCGACCCATGCCGGATCAGGCGGGAAGTCTTCTCTGAAGGCCGGCGAAGGCGCCAGGAAGACTGCGGCGAAGATCAAGCGTCGCGCCCGCGCCCCGCGGATCTCCCAGCCTAGAGGACCGGGTCAAATCTACTATGACTATCCCTACTATTATAGCCGCGGTCATTATCCGACGCACATCGTCCGCTATGTCTACGATCCCCCTTACGCCGGCCGCGCGACATATCGCGGACGATGCGTCAAAGGGGACCGGAAATGCGCCACCTATCGGGACCACGATCGGGGTCCTGCATCGCCTCGCCGGCACAGGGCGCGTCGGAATTGATTGATGGTGCGATCAGGCGCGGGCCTTTCCGCTCATCCCGAGGTCGTCGCCAGGATCCGCCTGAACGTAGGACAACGAGGCATCAGAGTATTGGAGTCTGCAGATGTCTTCGACGCTCCTCGGATGGACTCTCATCGCCGCGTCGCTCGCGATCATCGCGCCGTTCGTCTTTCAGCTCCGTTGGCGAGAAGCCGCAGCGCGGCTTGCGCTCCTGTCTCGGTTGCGCCCATCCGCAACGGCGTTCGGCCAGGGGACGCGGGGCCGTGCCGGCACGCTGCTCGTGGCATCGGGAACCTTTCTGCTCGTTGCCGGCCTTGGTGCCGCGACCTCCTATATGAGGGACACGCCCACGACGGTGGGCAGCCCGGGGCACACGACATCGCTCTCGCTGGCGCATTCCGGGTTGGACGGCGAGACACTTGCACAGCTCGAGGACTACACGCGCTCTATTGGGATCGATAACCCGACGCCGACGGCGGCAACCGGCGATCTCTTGCCCGATGTGGACACGATGATCGAGCGCCTCGCGGCTCGGCTCGAGACCGCACCGGACGACATCGACGGCTGGCGCATGCTCGGCTGGTCCTACGACCACATGGAGCGCTTCGACGCCGCCGTTGCCGCCTATGCGAGAGCAATGGAGCTCGACCCGAGCTCCGCCGAGCTCAAGCTCGCATACGAGGAGACCAAGGCGAAGGTCTCCGATAGCTCCAATTTCGAGACAGCTTCGTCTTTGCCAACCGGAGCCATCGGCAAGGGTGGTGACGGACCAAGCGTCGAGGAAATAACCACGTCCGAAGCGATGTCTCCGCATCGGGGTATGGCTCTACATGAGCGCGACGCGTCCATCCGATCGATGGTCGACGGCTTGGCAAGCCGCCTGGAGAACGCTCCACGAGACGTCAAGGGCTGGACTCGCCTTATGCGCTCTCGCGTCGTGCTTGGTGAGAAAGAGGCCGCGACGACAGCCTTCCACAAGGCGCTCGAGGTCTTCAAGGACGACTCGGCAGCATCGACCAAGATTGAGGCCTCGGCGATTGAGCTCGGCCTGAAGACCGAATGACGGCTCTGAGCTCTTTCAGGAAAGACGTGTAGGAAGGCTTGCCACAGAAACAGGCGCTGCGCCGTGTGAGGCTCCGGCGAACGCATCACGATGTGGGCGAGGAGGGGGCCGAAGCGGGCACTGGATTGGTGCCGGGCGTCAACGCGGACACCATGACCTGCTATGGCCCCCTGTCCATATGCATACGCGCCGATGAACATTTTGAATCCGATCATCCGGCACGGTCTGTCGTCTGTTTCCAACCCAGAGTGCTAAGTGTTGATCAGCTTGGGCCGGTTATTCTCGTATCGTGGGCCGCTTATAGTCCTCCCATCGATTGAGGGAGGATCTCATCATGGTGCCGATTTCAAAACAGACCAACCGAACAGACTCGCCGGATCGCTACGGAAGTATTTCTCGGATCTTTCATTGGGGCATGGCGTTCCTGATCGGCTGGCAAGCCCTGAAGATCTTCGATCGCATCGATGACGGCGAGCATTGGGTCGGCGAGACCTTGGTTCCAGCCCACGTCACCGTCGGCACATTGCTGTTGGTGCTTGTCGTCTTCCGCATCGCGTGGGCCCTCAACCAGAAGGATAATCGCCCGAGTCTCGGCCCGGCCATCAGGATGCCGGCGCGCGCGGGGCACATCCTGTTGTACGCGTTGATGGCCCTGATGCCGGTCACCGGCGCCCTTGCCGTGATCGGCGGTGGTCACGGCTGGAATGCGTTCGGTATCCAACTCGTCGCCAAAGGTCCGGAGATCCCCTGGATGTCCACGATCGGCGGCCTTCATTCGCCGCTCGGCCTGATGTTGCTGGCCATGATCGCCGGCCATATCGGCATGGCCCTCTACCATCAATTGGTACGGAAAGACGGCCTGCTTCGGCGGATGGTCTAGATCTGGACGGGCATTGATGAGCCAGGATAAGCCGATGCCGGCAACGCGCCAGGGGGCTCGCTGCCGGTCTTCGCGTCGATCGCGCCAACCCGCTCTTCGATCTCGATGAGGCCCCGTCGCCATCGACGGCTCGAAAGCGCTTCCGTGCCGTTCATCCCCGCTGCTCCCATGGCGGGACGGGTCCCCATCGTTCCGCCAGGAAATCGATTGTTGCGCGAACCTTTGCCGGGGGATGCCGGTTCGCGGGGTAGGCGGCATAAACGCCACCGAACTCGATCGCGTCATGATCGAGCCTGAGCGGGATCAAATGCCCCGCTTCGATCTCGTGGGCCACTAGGAACGTCGGCTGATAAATGACCCCTTGGCCCGCTTTGGCGGCCGCGACGAGAGCGTCGCCGTTGTTGGCCTTGAGGTTGCCCCGGATTGCGATCACCGTCTTCCCATCTCGGCCGAATGCCCATCGATCCGCGCCAACAGCGCGCGAGAGCGTGTATCCAAGGCAATTGTGGGTCTTCAGGTCATCGATCGTCTTCGGGCGGCCATGCGTCTCGATGTAGGACGGTGCCGCGCACACGACAGTCCGGAACGTCGCGAGGCGCCGGGCGATCATCGACGAGTCGACCAGCGACCCGATGCGGACGGCGAGATCCCATCCTTCCTCGATGAGATCCACCTGGCGATCGTTCAGACCGAGGTCGACCGTCAGTTCCGGATGACGCGCCGCGAGGTCGGGCAGCAAGGGCGCGATCTCGCGTATCCCGAATGACACGGGCGCGTTGAGGCGCAGGGTCCCCCGCACCTGTGCGGTTTCGATCGATGCGGCTGTTTCAGCCGCATCAATCTCGGCGAGAATGCGTTCGACCGCATCGAGGTAGTTCCGGCCTGCTTCCGTCAGGGTGAGACGGCGCGTGGTACGCTGCAACAGCGTAACACCAAGCCGCTCCTCTATGGCCCCGATGTGCTTGGTCGCCATCGTCTGTGACATGCCAAGCGAGCGGGCTGCGGCAGAGAGACTGCCAAGCGATGCGACGCGGACAAAGACCTGCATTCCTGTGAAGCGATCAAGCATGCGTCAGATCTCACACCGGTCGTGTGAAACGATATCATCCATGTGGGGATTATCAAACCGATCTCAAACAGTATCTCCTGTTTTAGAAACGTTTCCCCGCCGTCGCCCTTCCGCAGAGCAGCGGTCAGCGCTGATGCCATCGATAATGGAGGCTGCCATGTTCCCTGGTCGCGTAGCCCTGCAGCAAACGGAAACCGTGGCCGTGCGGCCGGGCTCGGTTACCCTCATCGTTCGCGATCTCGATCCAGTCGCTCGCTTCTACGAGGAGACGGTTGGACTTCATCGCATGGGAACCGAGCGCGACGCGGTTCATCTCGGCGACGGGCGCACGGTGTTGCTCGTGTTGCAACAGCGCGACGTCGACCCGGAGCCCCTGGGGTATGCGGGCTTATTCCACATCGCCTTTCTTCTTCCGACGAGGAAGGACCTTGGCAGTTGGCTGCGTCGAGCCATCGCGTCACGCGTGCCCCTGGAGGGTGCCTCGGACCATGGCGTCAGCGAAGCCGTCTATCTGGCCGATCCGGAAGGCAACGGCATAGAAGTGTACACGGATCGCCCTCGCGACACCTGGCGCTGGAAGGATGGCAAGGTCGTCATGGGCACCGAGCCGCTCGACCTGCGGGACCTTGTCGAACTCGCTGCGGGAGAGGTCCCCGATTCCGGGCGCGGACCTCTCGGCACATCGGTGGGCCATATACATCTCCGCGTCGGTGATTTGGCAGATGCGGAAACCTTCTATCGCGGGGCTCTGGGTTTCGATGTCACCAGTCATTACCCAGGCGCCACGTTCTACGCCAGCGGCGGATACCATCATCATATTGCAACGAATATCTGGCGCAGTCGGAATGCCCCCAAGCGCTCTGGTGCCACGGCTGGCCTCGCCTCGTTCGAACTCCTCGCGCGCGATCGCGAGACATTCGATGCAACGGCAGAGCGCCTGCTCGCAAGCGGCGGCAAGCAAAAGGGCGACGTCGTCGAGGCGGCGGATCCGTGGGGTATGATCGTGCGGATGAGGCAGGAATGACGTCGAGTGCCACACGCGTGGGCACGTGGAAGGTGGAGGTTCACCATGGCTAGCAGGAAAATCGCAATTATCGTTGGCAGTCTTCGCCGCGAGAGCTTTAACGGCAAGCTTGCCAGAGCGCTCACGAAGCTCGCTCCGTCGGATTTCACATTCACCATCGTCGAGGTCGGCGATCTCCCGCTTTACAATCAGGACGACGACGACAACCAGGCGCCGGCGGTCAAGCGGCTCAAGTCTGAGATCGCGGCGGCGGACGGGCTCGTGTTCGTGACGCCCGAGTACAACAGGTCGATCCCCGGCGTCCTCAAGAACGCCATCGACCATGCGTCCCGTCCCTACGGACAGAGCGCATGGGCGGGAAAACCGGCAGGCGTCATAGGTATTTCCGTCGGTGCGATCGGCACGGCGCTCGCCCAGCAACATCTGCGCAACATTCTCGCTTACCTCGACGTCCCGACGCTGGGGCAGCCTGAGGTGTTCCTGCAGATGAAAGACGGCCTGTTCGAGGCGGATGGCAGCATCGGCCCCGCGAGCCGGACGTTTCTGCAAGATTGGATGGACCGGTATGTCGCCTGGGTAAGACAGCACTCTGCCTAAGACGTGCGCGGGGGCATGACCGCCGCGCGCCGGAGCGGATGTTTCGCCCCGCCCGTCCGGGCGCGCGAGCCGGTTCATGAGGCGCGATCGGGTGTGTCAAGCACGCGCGAGCGCCGCCCTCGCTCTCCGAAGCCGAGCGCGAGATTGGCAGCTTGCCGTTGTGTGGAGATGGCGTCAGAACATAAAGAGACACCGTCCTCATCGTTTCCGACCGCACGCCCAAGGTGCCCCTCAGTGCCGACCGACCCGGACAGCTCGCTCAAGATCCTCGTCATCGACGAGAACCCGATCCGCAGGGCGATCATCGAATCGGGCCTGGCCGAAGCCGGCTTCACCGCGGTCACGGTGCTGGCGAACACGACACGGCTGATCGATCACATCTACAAGCTCGATCCCGACGTGGTTCTCATAGACCTGGAGAACCCGAGCCGGGATGTATTGGAGCAGATGTTCCAGGTCTCGCGCGTCGTCCGGCGTCCCATCGCCATGTTCGTCGACAAAAGCGACAAGAGCGAAATCGAAGCCGCCATCGAGGCTGGCGTGTCCGCCTACATCGTGGATGGCCTCAGGAAAGAGCGCGTAAAGCCGATTCTCGAGACGACGATGACGCGATTCCGCGCGTTCGCGCGTCTTCAGGCGGAGCTGGAGGAAGTGAAAGGCGCGCTCAAGGAGCGAAAGATCATCGAAAAGGCCAAGGGCATCCTCATGAAGCGGCGCGGCCTCGACGAGGAGAAAGCCTACGAGCTATTGCGCAAGACGGCCATGTCGCAGGGCAGGCGCATTGCGGATGTTGCGCAAGCGTTGGTCAGCTCTGCGCACCTGCTGGAAGACTAGGGAGGAGGCCATGGCCGACGTTGCGAAGGGAGCCGCCGGAGCAAAGCCGAGAGACGTCCATGTCGGCTTCATGCCACTGACCGACTGCGCGCCCCTCGTCATCGCCTCGGAGCTGGGATTCGACCGGAGGCACGGCCTCAAGCTCGTGCTTCATCGGGAGGTCTCCTGGGCCAATATCCGCGACAAGCTCGGCGTCGGCAATTTCGATTGCGCCCACATGCTGGCTCCGATGCCTCTCGCCGCGGCCTTGGGGCTCGGCCATGCGTCCGATCTGATCGTGGCGCCCATGGCGCTGAGCTTGAACGGCAACGCCATCACGGTCTCCCATCGGCTCTATGAAGAAATGCTCGCCGCTGACGAGGCTGCGACGCGGGCGGGAGGAATGTCGGCCGCCCGTGCGGTTGCCCGTGTCGTTCGCGCGCGCCAGAAGCAAGGCCGCGAGCCTCTGACTTTGGGCATCGTCTATCCGTTTTCCTGTCACAACTACGATCTCCGCTATTGGTTGGCCGCAGCCGGCATCGATCCTGACAACGACGTGAACCTCATCGTCGTGCCGCCGCCGCTCAGCGTCGACGCGCTGAAAACGGGCCGCGTCGACGGCTTCTGCGTGGGACAGCCGTGGAACAGCGTCGCGGTGGCCGAGGGCGGAGGCGTCATCGTCGCGACGAAAAGCGAGCTCTGGGCGATGAGCCCGGAGAAGGTCCTCGGCGTACGCGAGGACTGGGCCGCGAAAAATCCTGCATTGGTGGCGGATCTCGTGCGCGCGCTCGTGACCGCGTGTCGGTGGCTCGACGAGCCGGACAACCGGCGGGAAGCGGCCGGCATTCTTGCGCGTCCCGAATATGTCGGCATTCCGGAAGAGATCCTGGCAGGTCCGTTGACGGGCGCGTTGACGCGCGGCGGAGGACAGGCAGACATCATCGATCCCGACCTCGTCGTCTTCCATCGCGGCTTTGCGAATTTCCCGTGGCGTTCCCACGCGCTGTGGATGCTGACCCAGATGATCCGCTGGGGTCAGGCGCGGGAGCCCTTCGATCTCGAGGCGCTGACGGAGCGTGTGTTCCGCACCGATCTCTATCGCGATGCCGTCGCTGCGTTGGACACGCCGCTGCCCTCGGCCGACGCGAAGCCTGAAGGCGGCGATGCGGACGACCGCTTCTTCGGAAACGGCCGCTTCGATCCGGACGCGCCGCTCTCCTATTTGGCCAATCTCTCCATCCGCAGCAGCGGGACGGACCTCGGCGCCTTTGCGCCCCTCAATCCGTGATGCACGCGAGGTGCGGCTGCTGAAGCGGGCGGCAAACGCCGCGTGCAGTGCACAATAATCGCGCACGGGTCGCCGGCGGCAGGGTGGTCGTGCGAATCCATAACAGTTTGATATTCAATAAAAATATTACGAATGCCGAGTTGGCACGATCCTTGATTTTAGAGGATCAGCGCGGCTCAACGGCGGGCCGCATTCAATTCTGGGCAGCGCTGCCTCGACGAAACGCGGGACCGATGGTCGGCGCCCGGTTTGCTCGATGCAGCGCTTTTTCTTTTTCGGTCCACGCCGTGGGAGGCGCGGGCCATGGCGGAGGATCATGGATGGCAGGTTCGAAGACGGCGGGTGCGAAGGGGCAGGGCCGCATGTCGCGTCGGTCGCTGATGAAGGGCAGCGCGACAGCGGCGCTCGTCGCGGCGGCGAAATCGCTCGTGCCCGGCGGCGCCACCGTCGCCTGGGCGGCGGGACCTGAGACCACGAGGGTCGTGCTCGGCTACATCGCGCTGACCGACGCCGCGCCGCTCATCGTCGCCAAGGAGCAAGGCTTCTTCACCAAGCATGGTCTGCCCGACGTTGAGGTCGTGAAGCAGGCCTCATGGGGCGCCACGCGCGACAATCTCGTGCTCGGTTCTGACAGGAACGGCATCGACGGCGCGCACATCCTCACGCCGATGCCCTACCTGATGGCGACCGGCAAGGTGACCCAGAACAACG
>ERZ869909.696-NODE-696-length-34459-cov-8.210343_pt1 | contig 34459 bp, 43 predicted proteins | sample MGYA00520892_ERZ869909 | MGnify/ENA primary metagenome ERZ869909 (study PRJEB32215, sample SAMEA104723947) | bioreactor metagenome | biome: bioreactor; feature: anaerobic bioreactor; material: water | place: China | collected 2015-03-12 ...
CGCTCCGCGCACGCGTCGAGGCGCGCGGGGGTCAGGCGGTCGGCGGCGTACCGCAGCGCCAAGCCAGGCACCAGCCCCGCGCACCAATCGATACGCTCGGGGGTCACCAGGTGCGCGGCGTACCGCAGCGCCTCGCGCGGTGCTCGCGTCGCGCACGCGTCTAGGCGCTCAGCGGTGAGCCGCGCGGCGGCGTGCTCGAGGGCCGCCCACGGAGCCCGCTCCGCGCACGCGTCGAGGCGCGCGGCGGTGAGCCGCGCTGCGGCGTGCTCGAGAATCCAGCCTCCGTGTCGTTCGACCACCTCGCCCCACGTCCGTGGGGCCGAGGTGAGCCAGTCCAGTGCGGGCTCACATGCGCCGAGGTCACGCGCCGTGGCGATTTCTTCCGGGGTGATGATGGTGTTCATTGGGCTCCCTCGTTATCTCGGGTCGGTGTGATTTCTTCCACCAGCTCATCGACCAGCTCCTCAGCGAGCTCGCCCCGCGCACACGTCAGCGCCGCGATGGGATGCGCGCGGGCGGCGCCCGCGAGCTCGGCCGCCGAGTACACGTGCGAGCAAAAGCGAAGCCCCGCCTCGGGAGCCAGCAGCGCGCACGCGCGCGTCGTCTCATCGTCCAGGTAGCGCTGCGCGCAGCGCAGCGCGGTCGCTGGCTCGGCGAGCGCACACGCGCGCAGCACATCGGGGCGTAGACGATGCGCCACCCGAGATAGCGCGATGTAGGGCGACTGCCTGGCGGCAACGGCCAGCGCATCATCGGGCAGCGCGTCAGCCATGTGTGCGATGACCCACCATGACCATACCGCGCACATATCGCGCCACGTGCGCGGCCGCTCGATGAGCCACGCGTGGACCACGTCGTGGTATATGACGCCGCGTCGGTGGGCGATGTGGGAGGGGAGGACGGTATCCTCGAGCATCAGGGTGTAGGTAGTCATGCTCGTACTCCCATGATGAGGCACTCCACTCGCACGTCTCCGCGTGCGGCGGTGTGCGAGGCCAGGAGGGACAGGGCAGACATCCCTTCCACGGCACGCAGCGTGCACACAGCGCGCGCTGCGCGCGGCATGGCGTCGAGGAGGTATTTCCGCTGGACCATCACCACGTCGGGACCAATTGCGAGCGACACGACGGACGAATCAGCAGGCACATCCGCGCGGCACATGGTGATGCTTGCCTCGCCCGCATCGATCGCGTCGATCGCGTCAAGCATCTGCGCCGCACGCAAGTATGTCCCCACGGCTTGCAGGCATGGCATCACCAGGGATCCAAACTCGCGCTCTGCCACCACATCCGCCCCGTCCCGCGTCACCCTCAGGTCGAGAGACGGGGCCGCCTCGCACATGGCGATGATGTCGTCGGCGGGTGCGACGACGCCAGTCGTCGCGACCTCCACCTGCCGCACTCGGTGCGGCAGGTGGCGGAGATTATGTAGGATTCGGTCGATCATGGCATATACACCTCCTGCGCGCGCAGCACGCGCGCCTCGTAGGCGGCCCCTACCGCGCATCGGGAGGGGCCAGCGTTGTACTGGCACGGTCGCATCCGTGCCAGCTGGCGTGCCGCGATGCACGCGGCGTAGTCGATATCAGTGAGCAGGCGCGCGCACTCGGCGCCCCTGTCGTCGACGACGGGGCGACCACAGATGGTGTCGGGCGGCGTGCGCCAGTGGCTGCCAGCGTAGCCTGGGGAGTAGCGCGCCTGCTGCTGCCACGGGCCGCAGCTGCGGCCGCCGTCGCCCATGACGGGCTGATGCCTACTCTCGACCCAGGAGACGGCGGCGAGAAGCGCCGCATCGCCACCCGACCGCACGATCGCGCGGGCGACCGCCCCCGGGTCGATGTGGTGTGCGTGCTCGGTGGCCAGATGCGCGCGCATGCGGGCCTCGAGGATGAGTGTGTCCAGGCATAGGCCTAGGAGAAGGGCGATGAGGGTCATGCCCCATCCTCATCCGGCGCACCGTCGGGGACGCACGCGGTGCACACTTTTATCGCGCCGAGCGCGTAGCGCAGGGCGTCTGCGTGCCAGGAGCGGTATACTCCCGGGCCTTCGGCATCGGTTGATGCCGTGACGGTCGCATCGCCGTCGCATACGTACGCCTGCGCGACAGCGATGGTATCGCCGTCCACGCCCGCGACTGCAGGCACGCAGACGCGTAGGAATATCCGGAGGATGGGCGCGGACTCTATGTCCCACTCCACCCGCCGCCGTCGCTCACCCGCCCCAACCCATCGCTGGGATGGGCGGTGCGCGGGAGGCGGGAAGCGCAGGGCCGGGTAGACGCACACGCCGCCGACACCCCGGATCCGGGCTGCGTCGGAGCGGCGGTGCTCGACCGCGCCATCCTCGAAGTGGCCGATGTCGCGGAGGGTGGTCTCCAGGCAGGAGGCCCACCCGTGTCCGTGTGCCCTGCCCAGGGCGTAGGCCGCGCGCCATGCCCCCATGGCTGGGGTGGTGGTCATGGTGGGTCGTAGCAGTAGGTTTCTTAGATCTGCGTTCATTTCCTCCCTCCTCGCAGTTCTAAACGCGCAGCGGCACGCAGCGCTCCGCGTGCGCGACGCCTCGCGAGCCATGTCTACTCCGCTATCACGCGGACCCTTTGGCCCTCGGCGTCGACCCACACACGGCAGCGCCGGGGGGGGCCCCCGGACACCCCGAACACGGCGTATCCGTCGTATACTCCGTAATCACGCAGCCGCGCAGCCAGCGCGGCTCTGCTGTCGGCGTACTTCGAGCTCCATTTCCTAGCCTCGCCGGCCAGCTCAGCTCCGGAAAGTACACCGGGGTGGTGGCCCCCGGTCAACACGTCCAGCTGGTAGTGCCCTCGCGCGACGTGGCGCGGTACCCTGACTTTCTTGATTGTGGTGGTGGCTGTGGCGTTCATCTTGCTTCTCCTGGTATCGCGCGAGAGCCCATCCCTCGCTTCCATGCCCTCACTATAGAGCACCATCGCGCATAGTCAAGCTCGATGGTGCATTTATTTTCGCGAGAGGGGCGATTTTTCCTCGAGGTCCGCGAGCGCCGCAGCGCATGCTCGGCGCTGCTCGGCGGTCAGGCGGGCGGCCGCGTACTGCAGCGCCCACCACGGGGCGCGGGCGACGAGTAGGTCGAAGGTGCCGCGATCGAGCACCTGCCACGCGTGCTCCAGCGCGACGGCAGGGCATTCTTCAGCGCACGCCCCGAGGCGCTCAGCCGATAGGTAGCGCGCGGCCAATCGCATCGCTGCGCTCCCATCCCGCTCCGCTATCGCGTCGAGGCGCGCGGGGGTCAGGCGGTCGGCGGCGTGCGCGAGGGCCGCCCACGGAGCCCGCTCCGCGCACGCGTCGAGGCGCGCGGGGGTCAGCAGGTGCGCTGCGCGCTCCATCGCCGCGGCCGGGTACATCCGCGCCAGGGAGTCGAGGCGCTCTGGGGTCAGGTACCGCGCCGCGTATCGCAGCGCTGTGATAGGGTAGTAGACCGCATAGCGGTCGAGGATATCTGGGCTGATCCGGTGTGGTACGCGCTTCAGCGCGTACTCCGGCTCGTGAACGGAGCACTCCTCGATGATCTCGTCCGAGACCAGGTCGTCCATTCCGTGGATGATTGTTTTGGGCCACGTCGCGGCGGCTTCTCTCCAGGTTCGACCGACCGCTTCATCGGGGACGACGCGTCTGTCGAACCCGAACACCTCCTGACGTGCACGGGTGTAGTCGGTCTCGGTGATGATGTAGGAAAGTTTGGCGTTCGTCCACATGGTGTCTCCTGTCTCCTCAGCGCGAAGGCCCATCCCTCGCATCTGCCATCATAATAGAGCACCATCGCGCAATGTCAAGCGCGATGGTGCATTTATTTTAGGGGCGTGCGATTTTTATCTCGTCAGCAGCATCACAACCCCGGCGGGCAGTGCCGCCGGGAGCAGCGTCGACGACTGCGCCTCGTCCACCCACACCGGCAGCCGCGGCTGACGGATCACCCCACGCCACCACATCCGCCACCCCATGTCGGCGGCGATCTGTTCGCCGGTAGAGCAGTGGTACAGCGGGACACCGCGGTACGTCACATCACACCCATCGTCGGTGAGGTGGAGGTCCAGGCCATGCTCCGACAGTCCCGCCACCGCAGCCTCCATCACGGCAGCACCAGCCGCGTCGGATGTGCGCGCCTCCGACACCTCAGCCTCCGCGGCCGCCACCCCCTCGGCCGTGCGCTCTACCCGCGCCTCGGCGTCGGCGACGGCCTGAGCGCGGTCAGCGTAGACCGCCGCCGCCTCCCGCGCAGCGATGACGCGCCGCGCCTCGGTGGGGTCCGGTATGTCGTCGGGGATGGTGGGTTCCGGTGGCACAGCATCGGGCACCCGCGGCTCCCGCGCCGTCCACGCGTCGTATCGACCCCACGCGGCCAGCGCTGACCGTGCGTCGGCGATGGTGGGCGGCTTGCGCGCGGCTCCCTTGGGCTTGCGCCCAGCAATCACCGCCGCCTCATCCTCCCACGCAGCGAGCGCGGCGGGGTCGCCCGCTGCCCTGCCACACAGCGCCGCGTCCACGCCTGCGCAGGCGCGGGAGCACGGGCGCGCCTCGGCGTGCGTGTGCGTCTCCACCACCCACCGCGCCACGTCGCGCGGGATGGTGGGCTCGTCCACCCCGTCTGCGGTCCACGCGGCGTGCGCGGCGGCGGCACGCTGCGCGGCAGCCCGCGCCTGCGTCCACGCCTGGTGTGCTCGCTGCGCCTCGCGCCGCTGCTCTTGGCGGAGCCGCCACTCGGTGACGGCGGCCTTCGCTTCGGCAAGCGTCATGCCGCCGCCATCTTCATCAGGCGTCGACTCGGTGAGCCGCTCGCGAGCTCGCGCGAGCACCTCGCACGCGCCCTGGTGGGCCAGCTTGGCGACTCGGCGCGCCTCCTCTGCGCGCTGGCGACGCTCGCGTCGCGCGGCCTCGCCGGGATCTAGGCGGGCTAGGATCGCGTCACGCAGCGGCCCGCCCCGGAGCTGAGACAGAAGCCCGATCCAGCGGCGGGGGACGACGGCCAGCGCCGCATCCTCGGTGGCGATGGCGCCCAGTACGCCCTCCCACTCCGCTTGTGATCTGGCGGCGCGGACTGTACCGTCCGCCAGCACGAGCTGGCGCGTATCGCTCCCGCGCGCGGTGCGACGGCGCTCGATTCGGACGCCGCTGTCGGCGCGGTAGATGACCTCGGTCGTCTCCCCATCGCGGTAGAGGTGGGAGGGGAGCGAGCGGGTGTATGCACCGCCCCCGTGGATGAGCCAGCACCATGCGTGGATCAGGGTCGTCTTGCCCCATCCGCTCGGCGCGATGATGGGTTGCGCGAGGTCGACAGTCGTGTCGGTGTGGGGGCCGATCCCACGTGCGGTTAGCGTTGGCATTGTTTCTCCTGTGATGCTTCCAATTTTTTCAAACACGCCGACGCGATACATACCGCGTCGGCGTAACGAAGTGGGACGTGGCGACCGGCGATGTCGGATGCGCGGTTCTGCGCTTGGCGCTTTCGCTCTTCGTAGGCGGCTCGGCTTGTGCCTGGGCACGCAGGCACCGACGCCCACCGTCGCCAGCGGCGGGCGTCCCACTCGTAGACCGCGATCGCGGGAGATACCCCCCGCGCCCAGGCGACCGCTGCGGCAGCATCCGCCACCAGGGATGTGATGGACACCGCCTTCGCGTGGTCGCCCCCGCCGCGCCATTGTTGCGCCTCGACAGCGACCGCCGATGCGCGCATGATTGTGGAGCGTGCGGCTGCGACGAGGGCATGGTCATCGTGCGGGATCGGCCACACCATCCAGTGCGTGTGCACCCCATCGGTCCACGCCATGCCGCCGCGTGCGCCCGGGTCGATGCCGACTGCCATCCACTTCTCAGAATTGGATTTCATCTTCATCCTCGCGGCTGGCGGCCTTCTTTCCGCTGGTCGCCACGTCTGAGCGCGGACCGAAACGGACGTGGTCTGCGCGCATCTCGAGTCCGGCACGGGGAGTGCCGTCCCGCGCCGTGTACTCGGTGAGCGCGAGCGTTCCGCTCACGATCACGAACGAGCCCTTGCGGAGCGATGAGGACACGACTTGTGCCTGCTTGCCCCACACGTTGACGCGTACCCACGTCGTGTCATCGCGCCCGGTGGAGCACCCCACCGAGAAGTCGCACACGTCGTGTCCGGACGACGTGGTGCGCATCTCCGGGTCGCGGCCCAGGTATCCCTCGATCACAGCGAAAATCATAGCAAACCTCCTTCATCGTCTGGTTGTTGAGCCCGCTTCGCGGGCTTGGCTTCTAGCTTGCCACGTGCATCACGGCACGTGGCGATGACCGTCGCTTCGTTTCCGCTCGCAACGGCCTCATCGATCGCGTCGACGAGGTCATCACGGCCTGCCCCCTCGCACTCGTCGCGGAGGGCGTTCACACGCTGCGCCAGCTTCGCGCCGAGCTTCGGCGCGGCTTGTGCCGCAGGTTTGGGCGTGGCGCGGGTCGCGGCTTGCGCCGTCGCCTCGGCGCGCTCGATGCGCGTGGCCAGGTCGTCTTCGGTCTGACCGCGCAAACCGAATAGCTGCTCGTATAGCTTCCGGTGCGCCGCGGTCGCCGCCCCGCTGGGCGCATCGGCACAATTGCTGCCGAGCACCGCGCCCTCGGACGCGGCGTTGATTGTTTGTTCGCCGTCCGTGATCGTCCACGTCCGACGCGTTACATACACGAGGACCGGACCCTTGCCCGTCGCCAGCTCGACCACCGAGCTGGCGACGGAGGCGCACGCGACGACGACGCCCTGGTCGGCCAGTGCCTTGGTTCCGACGGCGACGACGTCGTCGGACGAGTACGCCCAGCCCTTGCCATCGCCTCGCTTCGCGCGCTCGACGGTGCTAGCCGCCGCGCGCGCGGCGGTGATTTTTTGCGTCAGATTCATTACGTTACCTCCTCCGGTCCAGCATGACCGGGCGTGACCATGTATGTCCCACCGATGCGGCGCACCGGGCACCCCTGCTCGTACCAGGTCAGCAGTTCCTGTGTCCTCGTGTGTACTTCGATTTTTCCAAGCGCCATTACCTCGGCGCTTGGAATCAGTTCGTAGACCATGTGCGGCTCGGTCGAGCTGATGACGTGCCATCGCACGTCATCAGCTCCTGACAGCATCGCCAGCAGGGCGAGCTGCACGTGCCACCCATCGTCGAGCGCGTGGCGCAAAATGTGCCGCGCGTCTGAGTAGTGGGTGCACTTTAGCTCGATCAGAGCGCCGTCGCTCGCCACCATATCCGCGCGCGCGACCCACGTGAATTCGTCCTGACTCTGCTCGTATGGCACCTGCCATCGGCAGGCCTCGGGCACCCCCGGCCAATCCCGATACGCCGCCGCCATGCGACGCGCGCGGGCCTCGTCATCCTCGGTGACGAGGGCGTAGCCCGCATCAGCGATGGCGGCATCGACGTAGGCTGCAGACAGCTTCGCTGGCTCATCCGCTCCAATCGCCGCTAGGATGCGACGCATCTCTTCCTTGCCCTCCAAGGTGCTCCAGGAGCACCGTTTGACCAGGATGCCATGCATTTCGTCCTCCGCGAGCATGGCCTCCACCATGCGTCCGATGGACGTCGACGCCGTGTCGCGCTTGCGGCGCGCATGGCAGAATTCCGCGGTTCTGTGCGGCCCCCGCCAAAGGCGGAGGTCCGTTGCTGTGATCGTCCTCATCGTGCATCTCCTGTATTTCTGCCAGACCGCCCCATGCGGCCGGGTTTGGTAGTCCTACAGTGCGCGACGGTGCGTGTCAATACCTAATGTGTCGCCTCCTGTCGGTCACTGGGTGTTGACAGGCGGCGACCGCGGCGGCATCCTGGCAGTCCGCGGGCGCGTCGCCCGTATCTGCGCCACGGGATACACCATGACCACTGACCCTACGGACCCACTGCTCTCGACCCGCCAGACCGCACGGATGCTCGGCATGTCTGAGCGCACCCTCGAGCGCTGGCGCGATGAGGGGTGCGGACCACCCCACTACTGCATCTCGGCCGGTGGCCGCGGCTCGCGGCACTACGTTCGATACCGGCGATCGGAGGTAGAGGCCTGGCTCCGCGAGCGTGCGCGATGACAGCAGTACCATGGGAGTGGTCCGGGCACCCGCCCCGACGCTGGCAGCCTGCGTGCCTGGACGCGATCAAGGCTGCGGGGCTGCGGTCGGCACCAGTCGCCCACGTCGTGATGGGGGCCGGGAAGTCCGTCGCGATCTCGGAGATCGCGCGCCGCCTCGTCGTGGGCGGACGATCCGTCATCGTGACCGTCCCCACGGTCCAGCTCGTCGAGCAAATGCGCGCAGACCTCCAGCGCGCCGTCGGTACCCGCTCCGTGGGATGCGTGTACACACACGAGCGCTGTGCGGTGCGACCTGTGTCGGTGGTCTGTCATGACTCCGTCCACACGTGGGTTGAGTGCGGAGGGAGGGCAGACGTGTGGATCTCAGACGAGTGCCACAGGACCGAGGGGCCGACCATGGCAGCATGGATCGCGGAGCACGCGCCATCGGCGCGGGTCGGATTCTCTGCGACCCCGTGGACGGCGGACGAGACGCAGGGCCTCTCCGCGTGGCGGCACGTATGCTACTCCTACGGCCCCCGCGACGCCATCGCAGACGGGGTGCTGGTCCCGTGGTCGGTACGCGTCATGCCGGGCGCCGACAACGAGAGCGCAGATGATCGCCTACTGCGGATGATGCGGACATGGCCACCTGACGGCCCAGGCATCGTCTCGGCGGCATCCATCGCTGACGCTGAATCCCGAGCAAAGGTGCTGTCGGCGGCCGGATACCCCGCGCTACCCATTCACTCCCGTATGTCGGGAGGTGATCGAGAGCGGGCGGTCAATGCGTTGCAGGACGGACGTTTAGCGTGCCTGGTCCACGTCAACATGCTTGTCGAGGGGGCCAACTACCCGTGGCTGAGGTGGATCGCATTGTGCCGACCTACCGCTAACCGGGTGCGCTATCCGCAGGAGGTGGGAAGGGTGCTCCGCGCATGGCCCGGCAAGTCCCATGCCACCGTCTACGACCTGCACAACGTGTCGGCGGCCTACGGCATGACCTACGAGGCGGCGCTGGGGTGGTCGCGACCGAGAACGAAGGCCGGGCCACGTGAGGTCGACCCGGATGCCGCGCTGCTGCCGCCGCCGCTACCACCTCGCGTGCTGGCGCGGGAGGTGTCTACGTGGCAAGCATGGGTGTCGTCGACGCTGCATGACCTGGACCTCCGTGGGGTCATCGTGCGCCGGACGATGACCCAGGATCAACGCGACGAGCCGTCCACGCAGCGCCAGGTAGACGCGTGCGCGCACGCGCTCGAAGCCTTCGATGAGAGATGGAAGGGGCCGGATACATGCCGAGAACAGGTGCGAGAGGGGCTACGCCACGCGGCGATGGGTGCGTGGACAACAGGAGATACGAGCGACGTGCTGTCGCTCTACGCAGCAGGGGTCAGAGGATGGGCACTAGAGGAGAGAGGTACATCAATGCACTTATCGAGCGCCACGAATCCGCATTCGGTACGGGCGGCCGAAACAACGATGCCAACCGCTACGCATACGCCCTCGGGTCCGTCTCGCATGTCGGCGTGACCGAGGGCGAGGCGTGGGTGCGGGTGTGGCGCGTCGCCGGCGGGGCGGGCCTGTCCGAGCGGGAGGCGCGTGCCGCGTTCAGGTCGGGATGGCAGGCAGGGTGCCAAGCTCCCGCTGATGTCTTCGATCGCCCCGACCGACTCCCCACACCGCGCCGCATCCCGCCGCCCGTACCCGTGACGCACGCGTCCGTGGCTATACCGGACGAGGTTCGGCCTGTGCTGCGGGACGTATGGCATGTCGTGTGCCTCGCGGAAGACGACGGGGACCAGCGGAGACGGGATGCTTGGCTGCGGTCGCGCGGGCTGTCCTCCCCGCCAGCGCGACGCGCCATCGTCGACGTAGCGGCCCGCATGGATGTCCTGGTGACGGTCCTGCGTGACCAGGCAGATGCCGCCGAGCGAGCAGGGCTGTGGTCGCCGTCCGAGCGAGACGGGGGGCGACTGTGGTTCCCGCTGGCACAGCGCATACCGGGAGCGCTGTGCCCGGTCTGGCATCCAGAATGGGAAGAGGCTCCCGTGTCCTACCGTCATCGCTGCTACCGACCCTACGGGGCGCAACGCCAAAAGAGCATCGCGACCAGGGGCGCAGGCGCGGCTTGGATGCGCTGGCCCCTCGGCGTGCATGGGCCGCGCACCCACGTCACCGAGGGCGAGCCGGACTGGCTCACCTTGTGGTCGGTCACAGGCACACAGCCGCTCGGGTGCCTCGGGTCGCACTGGCTCCCCCATTGGTCGACCCTGCTCGGCGGGTCGCACCCCATCACCGTGTGTGCCCACCACGACGACCCAGGCGTGCAGCTCGCGCGCCGCATCGTCGGGTGTGTCGCGGACATGGATGGTGGCGCCGTGGCCAGGGATCGGGTTCGGGTGCGCGTGCCCTCAGAACCATCCCGTGACTGGAACGATGTGTACCAGGAGAGCGGAAAGAGGGGGGTACTATGCGAGTTGAATTGACGCCCCCCATCACCGAGATCGACGCGCGCGCGATCATGGCCGACCGCGTAAGGGAGGTCGGTCGCATCCTCTCGCGCGAGCGCATGGTGTACTCGCGCGGCGGCGTGCTCGTCCAGCCGCCCGTGGTGGACGAGGAACAAGGTCGCCTCGAGGTCCGCGCCCACACGGTCGAGACACTGATGCTCGCGTGTAGCAGTGTGCTTCGCTACTACGTGACGAACAAGGAGGGGGAGCGAGTCGAGCGCGCCATCCCCCGCACGGACCTAGCGGCCATGCTCGCCAGCGTGACGATACCGGACGGGTGCCCCGTCATCACGCGCGTCTACTCCTGCCCCGTCGTCCTCCCGGATGGGTCGGTGCTGTCGGGTCATCGGTACGACGCATGCCACCGCGCGTGGCTGATGTCGAGCGCGGTGGAGATCGAGGAGATGTCGCCAGCGACGGCGGTCGACGTGCTGTGGGCGCTCGTGGACGAGGTTCCCTTCGTCGGCGGCCGTCATGGCGCTGCCTTCGGCGCGTTTTGCGCCGCGCTGCTAACCCCCCTCATGTCGCCATGCTACGGCGACGCGTGCGCCCCCATGCTGGTGGTCGACGCGAACAGCCCCGGTGCCGGTAAGTCGCGCCTTGCGCGCATCATCTCCCGAATCCTCTTCGGACGGTCCTGGCACCCGTCGCCTGTCCCCGGCGACAACGACGAAGGCGCCAAGCGCCTGATGACGTTGGCCCTTAGTGGCACACCCATGGTGTTACTCGACAACATCCGCGGCGCGGTGCGCTCCACGCGCCTCGAGGCCGCGCTGACATCCGATGTCCACGGCGACCGAATCCTCGGCCAGCAGCGGGAGGCCACGGTACGGTGGGCTCCGCTGTGGGTAATGACCTCGAACCACACGTCCACGTCCACCGACCTGGTGGACCGCATCATGCCATGCCTCCTGCGCGTCGACACATCGTCGCCCAGGGACGCGCAGGGGCACCGCATCACGGACGTGTCGGCGCACATCGACGCCCACCGCGGGCGCATCATCTCGGCCCTGGTGGCCATCGCCCGCGCAGCCATCGCCCAGGGCTACCCAGCGCCACCCAGGGGCGTGTGGGGCTCCTATGAGCCGTGGTCCCGCTGCGTCCTCTCCGCGCTCGCTGTGGCCGGTCTGACCGACCCTCGGGACGGGCGCGATGAATTCGCGGAGGGCGCGGACAGCGACACCCAGGCCCTCGCGTGGCTGATCGACGCGTGGCCTCGAGGTCGCGAGTACTCGGCCGCCGAGCTCGCGGACCTCGCTGCGACCAGGGACAGGGATCTGCCCCCAGGGGAAGCGATGCTGCGCGATGCGCTGCGCGAGCTCGCAGGCGATCGCGTGGACGCGCGCGCCCTCGGCCACACCCTCAGGCATCGGGTCGACCGGTGGGTGGGCGATGCGCGCATCGTGAGGCGGAGGAGCAAGCTCGGGTCGGTCTATACGGTGTCGCGTCGAAATGAGGAAGCGACACTGGAAGATACGGATTTTGTCCTCTGACTCATCTGAGGACATTGTCACCAACCCCCTCTGGTGACAATGTTGCGCGCAACATTGCAACCGCGTAACCCACTGAAACGCAACGAGAAAACGGGCGCGGTGGCAATGGTGCAATGTTGCAATCTTCTAAGCAAAATTATTTTTAGATGCGACCCTAAAAGTGTCTCCTAGAACAAATGTTCAGTACCACTTTTGTAAAAATATCTCGTAGTAGACATTGCAACATTGTCATTAATGCAAAAGTACCCGAAATGATTAGAGAAAGGTGGTTGCAATGTCGCAGACCAACATTGTCACCATAGCCAACATTGTCACCGCTCATCCTGGTAGCAGAGGGGCTTGCGCTGCGCATGATCGTGCTGTATCATGCAGGACCGCGCCCATGGTGGGCGCGCATGACAGGAGGTTGAAAATGGAAGACAGGATGCCGGGCGGAGACGCCGAGTACATGACCCAAGCCGAGGTGTGCGCGTTGATTCGCGTCTCACCTCGCACCCTCGTTGCCTGGCGGCAACACCGCACAGGCCCCCCACCGATCGACGTATCGACCCCGGGGGCGCGAAAGCCTACGTGGCGATACGCACGCGCCGACGTCCTCGCGTGGCTGCGCGAGCGGCGAGTCACCACTTGACCCCTGGGCCCACCCATGCTATCTATTCCTGCACGGGAGACTTCCGCCCCTTCGGGGGCGGCCCCATTGAAGCAAGCAAGCGAAAACTCATCGAAGCCCATCGTCATGAGTAGCTGCTGCGTCTCCCGTGCTCCCGCCCCCGCCGTTCATCTCCTGTCGGCGGGGGCGGGTCGTTTTGGGGCCTTGCGCCGCGTGAGTGCCATGCCTGGGTGCTGTCGACTTGACGCCCACCCCAAGCAGCCCCTACCATGGCAGGGGCTGCTTCGTAACATGGGAGAGCATGGACAGTGCCCTAAACAGATTGAACCCGCGCCAGCGCAAGTTCGTCGAACTCGTTGCTGGCGGCCTACCTGCGTCACACGCATACAGAGAGGCGGGCTACCGAGCGACCACCGATCGGGTCGCGGAAGCAAACGGATGTCGTATGATGAGGCATGATAGTGTCGCGGCTGCGCTCGCTGAAATCCAAGGCACATCCCGTGACATAGCCGATCGCGCTGAGCGACAGCGGTTCTGGACCACCCTCATGCGCGATAATACGGAGGACCCGAGGGTACGTTTGAAAGCAAGCGAGCTACTTGGCAAGGCGGGGGCGGACTTCGTTCTGCGCCACGAGCACACCGGCGCAGTACCCGTTCAAATCGTACGCCCTGACCCGGTTGACGAATGAACATGTCGGCACGCATCGCGCCGTGCAACGCCGCGCAAATGTTGTTCATGGCGTCTAACGTGGACGTTATCCTGTACGGTGGGAGCGCGGGCGGTGGCAAAACATGGGTGCTCATCGCGGACGGCGTGGGGCGTGCCGTGCAAGACCCCGGCTTCCGTGGCATCGTCTTCCGGCGCACCTACCCGGATCTGACGCAGAGCGGCGGCCCGTGGGACATCCTGGCACAGATGGGCCGCATGACGGGAGCTCGCGTCGTCGACGGTGACCACACCGTGACCTGGCCCAACGGCGCGGAGTTCGTGGCGCGCCACCTTCAGCACGAACACACTATCGCACGGTACCAGGGAGGCGAGTACACGTATGTCGCGTATGATGAGGCCTCGCACTTCTCGGTGGGGCAGGTATCGTACCTGGTTTCGCGTATGCGGAGCTCTCGGGGAAGCAGGACCTACCTGCGGATGACCTGCAACCCGTCCCTGCTGTGGCGGCCTATCGTTGAGCAGTGGCTAGACGATGAGCGCCTGCCGCGGGACCGCGTCAATCTCCCTGTGGGATGGCTCACCTTCCGGGACGGCACTCCGCGTACCGTGGTAGGCGGGGACAAGCCAGGCAAGGGCTGGCTGCGCTACCGCGTCATCCCCGCGTGGTTGCGCGACAACCCCCATCTCGATGTCGACTACGCCGATCGCCTGGAGGCTCTTCCGTCAAACGATCGCGCTGCGCTTCTGGAAGGTCGGTGGGACGTGTTTGCTTCGGCGGAGGTGTTTGCTGGGGCGCAATGGGATGTCCAACCGGAACACGCTGTGCCGCTAGGCTTGCAGTGGTGGCGGTCGTGGGATCTTGCGGCCACGGCGCCTGGCCCCGCGAATCCTGACCCTGACTTCACGCGCGGCGTGCTCATGGCGGTCGAGCAGCGGGGCAAAGAAGAACACGTGTGGATCCGGCACGGAGTCGGAGGGCAGTGGTCGGTGTCGGAGCGAGACGAGCGCATCGTGATGCAGGCGGCACAGGACGGGCCGAACGTGGGCATAGTTCTGGAGCAAGAGCCAGGCTCGGGGGGCGTATCTCAGGTGGAGTACCTGACGCGTCAGCTCGTGGGCTACCGGGTGGAGGTGGCCCGCCCGGACAGGGACAAGGCGACGCGCTTGCGCCCCATCATCGCGGCGGCAGAACGGGGGCGGGTGCATCTCGTGGCAGGCCCATGGGCACAATCCATGCTGGCTGAGGCGCGGGTGTACCCCGCTGGCAAGCGTGACTGGTGGGATGCGGTGTCGCAGGGGCATGGTGCCGCGCTGCCTGTTGCGGGGCGGGCAGATGTGCCCTATGATCCATCGCGTGCTCAGGTGACACCTCGGCGCGGCAGAGATCGTGCCCCGAACCCCTCGGTGGTCAGATGGTAGAGTCAGGGCGGAGCAGGCACGGCGTGCCGTACCTCATCACAGGTGGTCGTCTACCGGCCACCCCTGGCTATCGCCTGGGCTTGCCCTCGCGGGAGCGTGACGCCGAGCTCCGGCCCTACGGACTGCGCGGTATTCGGGGTGAGCGCGGGGTCTTAGACGAGCTGGACCAACAGTCCCGCGTGGCCACCGGTGCGCGCCGCCTCCGCGAAGGTTTGGCTGGGGTGCGGTTGGGTGTGGTGGGGCTTGACCCGGACTCCCCGGAGCAGATGGCGTGGTCCACGACGGCGCTGACTGCGCTCAGCGAGATGATCGCCGACAGGGACAACCCGGGCCAGCGGTCGTCATCCGCCGTACTGCGGCAGCTCGCGGACGAGTGGCTGCGCGGCGTCTACTTGGCTGCGTGGTCCTGGGTCACTGACCCGCACGCGTCGCTGGGGGCACGGCTTGAGTTGTACCAGATTCCGTCATCGACCGTCCGCCGATGGGACACGTGGGGTCACGACGGATCCGGATGGACGGGTGTCGAGTACGACACGTCGACCTACGGGTCGCGCTACATACACAGGGATGACCTGGTGTATGTTCGCACGCGCGGCACGGCGGCGCAGCTCGAGGGCGAGGCTATCACGCGGCCCCTGGTGTTTCCTGTCGATTGCTGGCGTGAGACGGCCAAGGCCATCCTGATGGCGCAATCCATTGGTAGCGGCATCGTCGTGGCGACATCTCCCGGCCCAGGCCCGGATTCGGAGGACTGGCAGACGGTGCGGGAGATGCTGCAAGACATCGAAATCGGCACGCGTCGCACCGCGCTTTTGCCTCACGGCTGGACGCTGGACGTGGACTTCCCCGCTGCTGGCGCTTCGAGCGGTGCGGTCGAAATCCTGACCTACTGGGACGGCCAGATCGATCACGCGATGGATAGCGTGCTGACATCACTCGGGTTTTCGTCACACGGGTCCAGAGCGCTAGGCGAAGCAATGTTGCAAGCGGACAGGCAGATCCGCATGCAGAGCATGGGCACGCTGCTGGCCGCGTTCGGTTCGGCGGTGCTCCCGCTGATCGCTGAGCGCGTAGGCTATGTCGGGGCCCTTGGAGAGCTGCAGCCGACGCTGCCCGAAGAGACGGACGTGACCGCGCTCGTCGAAATGGTGGGCGGGGCGAAGGACCGCGGGCTCATCCGGTGGGGCCGGGTCCGGGAGGCTTGGCTGGCGTCGCAGATCGACGGTCTACCTGACGAGCCTGAAGAGACGGAGGAAGATGCGGCACTACCCGCGCCGCCAGCTCCGCGTGAGCTCTCGCGCCCGCGCTACGACTGCGTGCGCCTGTCGGCGGACGGGCTTGTCCGGGTGACGGACTACGACGGAGCGGAGTTCGATGCTCCGCGTCCGCTTACGCCGCTCGAACGCTTGGTTTCATGGGTTCGGCTTTCTGCCGAGTACGATGCTGCGGCGGCGACGCTGGAGGCGGTAGCGGGCGACCTCGCCCGCGAGCAGCGCGCCGAGCTCGCCCGCGTGCTGAGCGGCATGGACCGCGCCGTGTGGACCACCGATTCGACGCGCGGGATTCAGCGGCGCTACGAGGAGCGGTATGCCGCGGCGATCCAGCTCGCGGTTGAGGCCATCGCGGAGTCGGTGTCTCGCGCAGCCCGGGAGGAGGCGGAGCGTCAGGGCGGATCGCCGGGCTCAGGCGCGATGGTAGGCGCAGGCGCGATCATCGCCGAGGTCATGGGCGAGGTGGTAGCGTCCATCGGGCGAGCGGCCGAGTCCATCTCTTCGCGCGTGGCCGGGGAGATGGAGGAGTTCTGGACGCTTGGCGGTGATGTGGCCGATTTTGTGCCGTCGCAGACGGATCGCGGGCTAGCAAGCGAGGCAGACGGTGTGCTTCACCTGGTCGAGTCGCGCGCGCGCATCATGGTGGCGGTGCAATCGGTGGGCGACGAAGAGGATCCCATGGTCCCGGTTGAGGTCGACCGCGTTGAGATCATGGACAAGAACCTCTGCGACCCCTGCCGCACTCGCGGCGCAAACGGTGCCGCTTCGGTCGTGATCGACATGACGCGCCCTGATTGGGCGGATGTTCTTGCGGCCAACCCTCTGCCGGATGTGGTGAATTGCGAGGGTGGCGAGTCGTGCCGCTGCCGGTGGATCGTGCGGTGGGCGCGACTGTCGTCGCTCCCGCTGGATGTCCAGAGGCGCTATCGCGAGGGGTCTTGACACCGCGGATATGCATGGTCATCATGGCCATGGCCTGAAGTGTGCCGAGAGGTAGGTGATGGCGGAAGGGAAGACAGCGCTTCTGTTTGGACTCGGGAAGGCACCGTTGGTGCTGCCTGACGGGACCACATGGGATCTGGCCGACGCTGCGGTGTGGACCGATGCGGTGTCCACGCTGGCGGAGCAGGTGCGCGTGACGCGTCCCCCGCTGCTGTGGATGCACGATTTGTCTTCGGAGGAGGTAGGCCGTGTCATCGAAGCGATCGAGGTGAGCGGTGACGTGTTGCGCGCGCGCGGCATTGATCCGGATGTGGCGGACCTCGATGCGTACCTGTTGTTCAGGGCCACGCTCAATGAGCGCGGTCGCCGAATGGAGGCGGACGGCACGATTCGCGCCACGTCGGTCGGCATGGGCCGGGACGTGACGGACGAGCGCGGTCGCACTTGGTCTTGGTTCTTGGGGGAGCTGTCCGTGGTAACTACGCCACACGTGACGCGACAGCCCCATGCGGATGAGCTCGCGAGCGTCGGCCTGCGTAGTGCCGCCGATGCGTTTGTCACGTTGAGCGCGGTGCATGCGCTCGTGAGGGAAAAGGAGGCAGGGATGACGGAGGAGGAGAAGAAAGAGATGGCCGAGCTGCGCGAGCGGCTTGAGGCTGCGCTCGCGGAGGCGGCGGAGCTCCGCTCGCGCCTGGACGCGACGGAGGAAGAGAAGGAAGAGATGAGGGCCGCGGCGGAGGAGGGCGAGGCTTTGGCCGCGATCGACCGCGCGCGCGTCGCGCTCAGCGACGCTCAGCGGAAGCGTATGGTCGGCCTGTACCGTACCGACCGTGACGCATTTGCCGACCTGCTGAGCGGCTTCCCGCGCATCGGCGACAATCGTCGCGCGGCGTCCCCACCCGCACAGGGCGGGCGGAAGACCTGGGCCGAGATGTCGGCAAACGAGCGCATGGTGGCAGTCAGCGAGCTGGCGGCCGAGCGCAAGATCACCCCGATGGCCGCGTCTGATCTCGCGCGGCGGTTGTTTCGCGATGGAGGTGTTCGATGACGGCTCCGACCTTGACCCGAGTCAACTACCGCTCGACGGTGGCGGCGGCTGACGTGTCGATTGGATATCAGGGACGCGCAGTCCGCTTTGACGGCTCGCCCTATGCCACGACATCCCAGGCCGCGACCGACGCCCTGAACCCCATTGCTACGGGCGGTTTGCTGATCGCCGAGAACGAAGCTGGCTTTGCACTCGGAATCGTCGGCATCCATAGTGCCGGTGAGGTGGTGACGTGCAAGGCTGGCACTGGCGGTGTGGCTGTTGGCGACCTGTGCCGCCCCGAGTACTCGGCCACCGCTGCGAACGCGGATCGGCTGCTGTCGCTGGCACAGAGCGGGCTACCCGGCGCACCGGGCACGTACTACACGTGGGGCGTCGCCCTCACGGCGGCGGCGGCAGGCGGTGACTTCCTCCTCGCCATTGAGCGCAACATCCACGTCGTGGCGTAAGGAGGTATGATATGCTAGCAAACACCCAGGTGACTTCAGCCAAGATTCGCACGGATCTGGCCCCTGAGATCGTTCACTACCAGAACGCCGGTGTACCCGCATCGGCGCTTGCCGCGCCGCTGTACCTGTCGGACACGCGCGCGCTGACCTACCACACGCTTCGAGGGTCGGGTTTGCTCGACCCGACGCAGCCGGGCCTCATCGAAGCGAAGGGCGACCTGGCGGGCGCTGTGTCCGGCAGCCTGAGCCTCGGTCGGCAGAACGCGGACCTGCTCACGTTCAGGTGGGCGCGTGTGGAGTATGACGCAATTCAGGTGCAGGAGATGACGCGCCAAGGTGTCGACATCGACGACGCCTGGGTCCGTCGGTTCGCCCCGCAAGCACTGACCATGCACGCGTATCGGCTCGGCTTGGCCCTCGGCGACGGGGGCACCTTCAGCGGCGCTACCGGTACCACGCTCGACTTGAGTGGTGTGGACGGCGATGTGGAAACGGCGGTCGATGAGGCGACGGCCTACTTCGAGCAGCGGGGATCGTACGCCCACGCTGTTGGGGGTGGCACGATCTATGCCTTGATGAACAGCAAGACCGCGCGGGCACTGAGGAAGCAGGCTGCGCTTGCCGACTCGACGAACATCGCAGGCGTGCCGCAGGCTGGGGATGTGGTCGTACAGGGATACAACCCTCGCGACTCGTTCCAGCGCTACCTGGACGCCGTGGTTTCGGCCCCGGCTCCGGTGGTGGCGCTTGTCGACACGCAGCACCTTCTGTCCGGGGCACCCTGCGTGCCGGACGGCATCTTCTTTCTGGTTTCGCGGCCAGAGGGTAAGGGGTCGTTCATTTCGACGCCGGTCTTCGACTACTCGGAGCTCACGGGTCTGGAACCAGGTGAAATCAGTGCCTATTCGGGCGGGACGCCCCTGGGCCTCGTCCATCAGTACGAGATCACGCAGGGCGCGAGCGGTATGGGGTGGTATATGGAATCCACCTTCGGGCTGGACATCTACGGGTCTACGGACCCGCAGACGTTGAACCACCTCGGCTTCAAGATTCCTGTCACCTTCAGCTCCTGATATGCCGACGCTCGCCCCGCCATACGGCGTCACGCCTCAGCTTGTGGCATCGCGCGTGCCAGAGTTTCGGCTTGACGAAACGAGCCGTCCCTCCCTCAGCGACGCGCAAGCGATCGTGGACGAGGAAGCGGCGTATGTGGCGGGGCGGCTGCGTCGGATGATCGGGCGGACGACGGTGGAGGGTGACACCGACACGCACTACATCGTGCGTGGTTGCGTCTTCGACTTGTGTGTTGCGCGCCTGGCGATGCTTCGCGGGCGCGGTACAGACCAGTTGCACACGCAGGTGCAAGGACGTGTGGACGAGCGGCTCCGCCAGCTCGCCGAGGAAGGCGCGACCGGGCTCGGCGACGGCGCGGCCAGCGACGGCAACGCTCGTGTTCGCACGTCGACGAGCGACGCGGCGGAGGCGCGCGCGTACATCGAGAGATCGGGTAGCATCGGGCTTCGGCTCGCCACGCGAGGAAGGCTCTGATGTTGATGGAGTTTTCCATCTCGGACGACCGCGGTGTGGTCGAGGCGATCCGATTCGTTGGGTCGCGTTTGGATGACATGTCCCCATTCTTTGCGTCGCTTGAGCGCCCTTGGTGGGACTCTCGGCGCGAGATGTACCGGACGCTCGGTAGGTCTACACGGACGCCCTGGATCGCTTACCGGGACACACCGGAGGCGCTGCGGTATGTTTATGCCAAAGCCGCGATGGAGGGCTTGCCTGCCATCGCGATCCAGGACACGCTGCTCGAGTACCCTTCGCGTCCGCGCCTGCGTAGGGCGTTGGAGGGGCTTAGCTCGGAGGGTAGATTCCGTGCCGCTCGCCATGACGCGCAAGTGACTGTGGATGTCGAGTACGCAAGCAACAACGACCGGGGCGAGGGCGTTGCACCGCCATGGGCGTGGCCCCGCATCGGCTTCGTCAAGCTGGCCTATAACATGCCGCGCCGCCGCAGCACGTCTCTGGCGGGCAGCTTCCAACGGCAGTTCGCGCAGCAGTTCTCGCGGCACATGGGAGCGGATAAAGAGTCGCGTGCATCGGGGCTCACATCGGAGCAGCTGCGCCAGCAGGCAGAGGCAGCGTTGGCGAGGGCAGCGAGATGAGCTACTCCTCACCCACTTACGCCGAGGCGCTGACGTTGCTTCTCGACGCGGCACATGGCGTGCTGCTGGAACATCTCGCGGACGAGCTGGAGGCTGCCGCGGAGGCGAATGACGTCACGCTTCTGCCGCCCGTGCCATCCGCCGTGAAGGCGGGCAATGTTAGGGCGCTCGTTGACGAAACGCCCTGCGTCAACATCTATGTGGTAGGCTCTCGCGTGGACCCTGGCGACGCGCTTCGTGCCGGTGACACGCTTGAGACGCGCATGGATGTTGTGTTGTATGTCGGCGCTGAGACGCTTGGCGCTGACACGACCGTGGCTTACACCCGGGCGCTGTACGCGTACACAATGGCCATCGCTGGGCTGCTTGTCCGCGAGCTCCCCGGCACGTGTCGTGATGGTACGGGCATCTTCGATGCTCGCCTCGATGGGTGGATGTGGGATCCGCGATTGGCGAATGAGGCGTGGACCGCTGAAGCGCCCATCACCCTGGTTGTTCGACAAGCCGTACGTCCACACAGACCGGAGACGGAGTCGTGACGATTATCTACTATCGACGTGGCACGCCCCCTGCCATCCTTCGGCGCGTACTTGCGCGCACCTCCGCCATGCGCCAATCTGTGGCGGATGTCGTGGGTGAGGACGTAGTGTGGACCGGGCAGCGCGCACATGTTATCCTGTCGGCGGAGCAAGTCGCCGCCATTCGCGCCCTGGGCGCCGAGGTGAGGGAGGTGTCAGATGGCATGTAGAGCGCCGAGCAAGGGTGGGGTGCTGTACCTCACCGCGTACACCGACCTAGCTGTGACGCCCACAGTGCTGGGGTCTGACGCGGTACTCGCGGAGAACATTCAGCTGGCGGAGCGGGGGGATGGTCGCGTCGACCGCACGGACGCGGAGAGCATCGAGCCTGGAGGCATCGATCCTTACATTGGATCGTATGGGGAGACGATCTCGTTTGACATTCCGGTTTACATCCCGGGCGTGGGCGATGTGACGACGGCACATTACGTGTCGAAGATTCTGCGGGCCTGCGGGTACCGGGAGAGCATCGACGACGGCGTTGCCGAATGGTGGCGGTCGGTCAGGACGTGCGAGAACATCGCGACCGGGCTTCGACCTCTGCTTGTGACGTGGATGCAGGTGGACGGTACGGCCCACCAGTGGACGCGATGTGTGGGCACCGTCTCCATCGCCTCTGACAACGCGGGGGTGCCCGTGATGCTGTCGGTGGAGCTCCATGGTGACCCAGCTACCGTGGTGGCCACGCAGGACGGCGTTCCGACGCCCGCCCCCGTGTATGTGGCACAGGGAGTGCCGCTGTCAGCGCGTAACGCGACGCTCTCGTTCGGCGCAGCGGTCGCTCCTAGGGCGCTGTATTCAGTAGAGTTTTCTGACGGTATCAGCGCCGAGGACCAGCCTTCGCAGCTTGCTGCGAGGGGGCTGGACACGCCGCTGATCTACCAGACGGACAGCGCGAGGATGACGCTCCAAACAGTGGTCACGGCGACGCACGGTGTGGAGATGTGGTCGGCCTTCTACTCCCAGGCACCGGATACCCTGGTGTATTCGGTGAGCGGCCAGGCACCCTCCCCCATCTTCGAGATCGAGGCCGGTCGCGCGTTTGCTGGCAGGCCAGACCTGGGCGAACAAGGCGCGGCACGCGCCATGACGGTGGAGTGGCTGCTTAAGCCTGACCGATCCGAAACGGACCCGGAGGCCCGCGCACCCGCCATTATCCGGCTCATGGAGCCGGAGGAGCCGAGCTGATGCTGAAAGGAAAGACGAAGGTCAATCACCCATTGCTGGACGATCCCCTCGAGGTAACAGTCCGGTTGCTGCCCGGCAAGCGCGGCCGCGAAATCATCGCTGCCGTGGATGCCGCGGAGCGCCCGGAGGATATCGTGTCCGATGCGGTGGCGGAGGTCGTGCTTGCCGTGGACCATCCCGACATCGACCCTGGCACACCGCTTGCCGAGCGCGTGCAGTACCTGCCTCCCGAGGCAGGTATGCCATTGGTGCTGCTGGCCCTCGGCATCCGGGCCGATGCCGCGGGAAAGTAGAGGAGTGGTCGGCGCTCACGACGGCGGAGGGCTATCGCTGTCACGAGTGCCCTGACCACACGCGAGCACAGAGGGGGTGCCCGAAGTTGCGCGACATGTCACTGCACATACCGGGCCGCGAGCCGTGGTGCCCCGTGCTGGAGGTGGATGCGTGGTACTGGCTGGCGATCGAAGACCACCTTCTGCTGTCGCGTGGACATCTCGGCCTAGACGACCTCACCTGGGGGCGCTACACTCTGGCATACGACGTCGCGTATCAGCGCGATGTGATTGCGACCGCGCGGGCGAAGGCGGAGGCGAAGAAAAGGCAAAATGGCTAGAATTGTCCTCAACATCTCGGCCAACGCCGACGCAGCCCGCCGCGCCGTCACAGGATTCTCGGCGGCGGTAGACGCGATGCGCGGGCGCATCCGTGGCCTGACGTTGGACGCTGGCAAGGTCGCGCTCGGCATGCTCGGTGCCCAATCGGCGACGGCGGCGCTGCGGACCGGGATGCGTCAGCTATCGCAGTCCGTCCGCGACTACATCGCGACGGACGAGCGCGCGGGCGCGCAGGCGGCTGCCACTTCAGCTGCGTGGCGGGACATGCGCGCTGCGATTGGGGAGGCTATCGTCGGCGGTGACAACGCCACATCGGTGTTTGGCACGCTGCAGGGCGTTGCGGATCGGTTGCGCGAGGCGATCTCGCGCAATCAAGATACGATCCAAGCCTTCGTCCGCGAGGCCTTGGCGCGCGCTGTCGAGGCCTTCGCGCGCGTGGTGGAGGTGGGCGGGGCGCTCATCCAGACGTGGACGCTAGTGCGGGGCTCGGCGCAGCTGCTCGCGGGTGCTATCCGCGGCGCCCTGATTGCCGCTCTGGCACAAGGCGCGCAGGCTATCGCTGCGCTGCGTGACGTGGGAGCATCGCTCGCGGAGGGGTTGGGTAGGCTCGTGGAGGGGCTCGGCACGCTTGCCGCCGCGGTAGGCCAGCGCGGCCTGGCTACCCAGCTTCAGCGCGGCGCGGAGGGCTTGCGCGCCTACGGCGCGGCGCAGCGCGATGCGACCGAGGACATGCGGCAGTTCGCGCGCGATGGCATGTTGGCTGCCGCGCAGAGCATTGAGGAGGGGCGGCAAGCCTTCGCCTCGGCGGCCGACATGATGTCGGAGCGTCAGGCCGAGATTGACCGCATCACGGGCGGTATGCGCGAGCTCGCGGCCGGTATCCGCGAGGGCACGGTGAGTGCCCGCGAGCTCCGCGACGAGCTGGCCCGCCCCGTCCGCGCTGCCGTGGCGGACACCGGCCTCGACCGCCTAGCCGATCGACTGAGGTCGGACGCTGAGGCCGCTCGGCGGGCTCTGCTCGGCGTGAGCGAGCGTCTCGCGGAGGACCGCGCGCGGCTCGCCGAGGAGTACGGAGCTGGCGCGGTGCGTACCGAGGCCGACGCACAGCGGGAGATCGTGCGCATCGCGGCGCGCGGCACGGAGGGTCTGACGGAGGAGGAAATCCGGCGCGCGCAGGCGCGGCTAAACATCCTTCGGTCGTTCCTAGCATCGGCTGCCGACGCGGAGGCGGAGGCGGCGCAGCTCGCTATGTCGGGGGAGCGCATTCGGGGCGGCGCGGAGGAGCTGCGCCGCTCGCTGCTTTCGCAACAGGAGCGCTACGCCGAGGACTCGCTCGCCCTTGCCCGTGCGTATGGTGTGGCGCGTGTGGGTGTGGAGTTCGACACGGGCGCGGCCATCCGTGAGCTCCTGGCGGTGGACTACGCGTCGCTCAGCGCCCAGGAGCAGGAGCAGTACGCGGCACGGCTTGAGTCGTTGAGGGCGTTCGAGGCGTCTCGCTCGGCCATCCTCGAGGAGGAAGAGGCCCGCCGGTTGGCGGTGGAAGCTGCTGCCGCCCGCCAGCGGGAGGAGATTCAGCGGCGGCTTCAATCAGCGACGCAACAAACAATCATGGCGAGCCTGAGCGGTCTTCGATCGGGTGCTGCTGCGGCGGCACGTATCGTGGGAGACGAGCTGCTTGCGCGCGGCATCGCTGCCGTCTTCGACGGCGCGATTCGCAACGCTGCCTTCCCCGGGAGCGGCGTTGCGCTTGTAGGCGCGGGCATTGGGGCGCAGATCGCAGCTCGGAAGCTCGGCGCTCGCGGAGGCGGCGGTGTGTCGGCGGGGACGCAGGCACCGGCATCTGGCGTGCCGCAGCGCCCGCAGACGCAGGTCAATCAGACCGTGTCCCTGTCCGCGCTCGTCCTCGATGACGCGGCGCTGCAAGCGCTGGGCGTGGCCATGCGGCAGGTCGGAGCAAGGGGGTACGCGTGAGCCAGTACGGAGCCGTCGTGTCATGGTCTGTGCCGACCCTGTCTGCTGTGTTGACGGTGGACATGGATGTGGTGCCCGTCGCGGCACAGTCCGCGGGGCTACAGGGGTGGGGCGTGTCGTCGGGGCTATCTCCCGCCGCAGGGACCATCGCGGAGTACGTGGCGGCGCAGCTCGCGGCTGGCCCCGGTACATGCACCGCGACGTACCAGGCGCGCACGTCGGATGTGTGTGGATATGTGCTGGAGTACGATCACGGGTCGCCTATCTCAGCGATCGCGTGGGTAGCGGCGGTCCCGTCGCTGGGTATCATCTCGACCGCGTGGGAGGTGACGGGCGCGAACACGGCGCGATATGTGTCGGGGAACGTGGCTGGCGCATGGAACGGTGGAGGTGCTGCGGTCCTCGAGGATGAGGACCGTATCATCTACACGTCGGAGGTGTCGGTGTCACCCTACGACCCGGCAGCAGACACTTACGTCACCTTGGGCGCGATCCCGCGCCAGCGTACGCGGTGGTCCGCGGTCATGGCCGACCACATCTCCCCGCGCCGGGCGGAGGCGGTTCGGCCGGATGATCCAAACAACATCCTCCAGTCGCTCATCGAGCGCTCGCGCACTGGCGAGGACATGCGCCTGTGGGTGGAGGGTCGACCGATGATCATTGGTCGGCTCGATGAATCGTCGCCTTCTTGGTCGGACTATGCGACGCAGGTCGGTACGTCTGGCCAGCGTTATGATGTGGATCTCGACTTTCGCGTGGTGGCATGATGCGCGCCGATGACGTGATAGCGATCGAGTTCGTTGGGCTCGGCCTGGTCTTCCGCACGCGCGCGGGCATTGACGGGGTTTCCGGCATAACGAATGCCGGACTACAGCTCAACGCGAGCGTCGGTCTGCTGGACGCGGTGGCGCGGGGCGGGGGCCTTTCGGTGCAGCTCGCCCAGGACGCCGCCCCGGAGCTGTGGTCCATCGGCGGGACGCAGGTGCTATCGGGAGGGCTGCCCCTGCACATGGTGGCGGACCCGCGGCACTACCTCGGCCCCGACCGGGAGCGCATGGCCTTCGACGCGCCGGTGACCGCTGGAGCATACATGGTGGGTACGGAGCGCATCGTGGTGGGGGCGCTCGCGGAGCAGGTGGGCGTCCCCGGGTACGCACACGACGCATACATCTACGAGGTGACTCGCGGAACGGGGGGCAGCGAGGCACGGGACATTCCGGCACCCTACCCCTACTCGCCCCTGTGGCCGGGCGAGACGATTCCGTCAGGTGACTACTACGACGTGAGTCGGTGCGGGTGGCATGTCCTCGACCCTGTCTACCCGGACGGCCAACCACCGGACCTCACTGGTTGGCCCGTGCTGGTGTGGAGGCGCACGGGGACGGACCCCGCGGAAGTCGTCTACCGCGGCACGGTGCGCACCGTCCAGACGCAGGGCGCGGTGATGACGCTGACCCTGGCGAGCGAAACCGAAGGCGTACTTCGGCGGCGCTGGCGGCGCTGGGAGGGGCGCTGCTCGGACACCGTCGGCATCAACACGTCGCTAATCAGTGCCAGCGCGCCGGGCACTTTCTCGCTGCGCGATGGCGGTTCATTTGCTTTGCGTTTCGGGCCAGTAGGGTTCCCGCGCTCGTCCGTGCCAGCGCACCTGGTGACGCCTGGCCGTTTGGTCCTCGTGTACGATGATGATGCGGACGTTTCGGTGGTCTGCGAAATCACAGGCACATCCAGCGACGCTCCCGAGTGGGCGGAACGCCCAGACGAATGGCACTTTCGTGACCTGCGCAAAGCGGGCCCGGCGGATAACTTGTTTGATTCGGCCCGCATCTACGCCGTGTGTTTCGGTGACCAGGTACTCGGCACGGTACCGCTCGGGATGGACAGTGTCGCCATCGCGCTGAACCGCCCTGAGGATCGCCCGTCCCGCCCGGAATGGTGGCCCGCCGAGCTCGGCGAGTCGTTTCGTATGGAACGCCCTCGTTTGCTCCTGCTTCCTCGGGCGACCGAGGACGCGGGCGTAGGCGATTCCGACCCTTGGCCGTCGCTGCTCGGCTACGTGCCCCGATTCGCGGAGCTCACCAACCGCCCTGGTGGCCCGATGTATGCCTATTTGCGCGCGCCACACAAGGGTCGCTCGAACGCGGAGGTGATCGAGGCCGAGCTCGGCGCGATGGCCTACGCGGTGGTGCCTTCAGCGACGGGGCTCCCGCGGCTGCTTGATTGGGCGCTACTCCTGGACCTCGTGGCCAAGCCAATCCCCGCGACCGCGCTGACGGCCCCGACCGCGCTCGAAATCGGGGCGGCGTCTCGCGTGTCGGCGGTGGTGCTGGATCGGCTGCGCGTGCAAGCACGCACGGCTGGCCAAGCGGAACAAGGCGTGACGATCGAGCGATCGCTGGCGGCGGTGCTCGGGTCGCCGCTGGACGCGCTTGTCCGGTGGCTGTCCATCCTGCGTCGCTACGACGCGACCGTGCCTATCGCAACGATTCAGGTGCGGGACGACGGTACAGGCGTGGCCGACGTGTCTCCCGGCGGCGTCATCGCGCTGACGGACCCGGCCTGCCCATCGCCCGCGGGTGGGCGCGGCGTAGATGGCCTGCGCGGCATCGTGCTGGACCGCCGAGCGGAGGTGGCGTCGCGACGCGTCACGTACACTGCGCTGATGGTGGGCTGGCGGGGGGCCGGATATGTGCCGACGTGGGGTCCGGCCCTGGTCACGGAGGACGTGAGCGGGAGCGATGTGGACTGCCGCCCGATGGACATCGACACCGAGGCCTTCACCCGCTTTGCTCGCGCCGTGGCGCTGTCGCCATCTGGTGATCTGCCCTGTGTGTACATCGACCCCGATGGTGAGACGACTACGCCCATCGTGGTCACTGGCGCGAGCCGCGCCGAACGGACCATCACGGTGCAGGGATCGCCAGCGGTGACGTGGACGGACGGCGGGACGGTGGTCACGGACGGGTGGGACGTGGTAGACCCCGCGGTGCGTGTCGCGCAGGCATGGATAGGTCGGGGGGTGACATGGCTCTGACATGGCGTCCGTACAGTGATGACCTCGCGGTCGACGGAGCGCCACTGAGCGGCATCCTGGGTGCCGCTCAGGCTGAGAACGCGTCGGTGCTGACGGACCTTCATGGCCGGTCGTGTGGGCACTGGATCGACATCCAGCAGCTGGACCGGCGGGGTATGCCGATCGCGGCACCCACGCGCGCGCTAGGTGCGGCGCTGACGCCGGTGCTCGTGCCGCGGCCCCTGCGGTCGCAGCGCATCGCGGTGCGGATGCGCGTGTCGGCGGACGATGCCACGACCGATGACCCGGTATCCATCGTGCCTGCGGTGTACGTGGAGGGGTCGATCATCTACGCTCCCGACGTCGTGACCATGACGGGCACGGGAGAAGTGACGGTGGAGGTGGAGGCCTACGTGTCCGGTCGACGCGCTGGCGGAGGGCCATGGGTGCTGTGCGGCATCGGCTGGTCATCGGTGGTGGATGCGGAAGACGCGGTAGAAATCGAGCCTACGCAGGGTGCCCCGATGCGCGTCACCGCAGACGCGGACGCGTCGACGCTGACGGCGGACGCGTACGATGTCCCCTGCGAGGTGACGCTTCCAGCGGGCGATGTCCACTACGTGGGGGCGTCCGAAGACAGCGGGTCAGACACCATCGGGTACTGCTGGCCCCCGCTGGCGCAGTCGGCCACATACGCTACGCCTGTGGTCGCGCTACCGCTGCCCATCGTGCATCTGCATGCGTACACCGTGGCCCTGATCGGGTCTGGCGTGGGTACGCTGCCCGTGCCAGCCGCGCGTTCTGGCCAGATAGCGACAGCCGCGTCGGCACAAGACGTGCGCACAGCGCTGACCACGGCGTTCACCGAGACGTCGCCATGGCTTCGGTGTGGTTTGGATTCGTCGCTAGCATTCGTGGCACAGGGCGTGGCGAGCGACGGCGCGGAGATGGCGCTGTGCGACACGTGGTGGCCAGCGACGGAGCGAGCGACGGAGCTCTCCTACGCGGTCGCGTGGCTCGGGTACGAGGCGTGCGACGTGACGACGGAGCTGGAGGTGACGGGCGAGACGGACGGCTCAGCGGTGTTGGTTTTGGCGACGCAATCTTGGCGATCGCACCCACTTTTGTTCCTGTTGAACAAGGGGTTGGGTGCGTGGCGAATGAACTCTGCGTGCATCGTCGGACCTGAGCGTGACGACATGCGCGCATACCAGGTGCAGACCGCCACGCTGGACGTAGCGGGCGTGGCGACCGATGATTACGTGGTTGAGGCCACGGCATCCGCCGTGCCGCTCGGAGGCGCGCCGTCCGGTGCGTCCCCTCGCCTTCTGGCGCTGGCGTGCGCAGCTTCGATCATGGAGGTCCGGCGATGACGTTCAGCGTGGGCGACATGACCACCCCCACCCTCCCGCGCCTCGAGGCCGCGCGTGGCGGGGAGGTAGTGACCGCAGACGCGGTGACGCTCCTGCGCGTGTCGCGCGATGCGTACCGATGGGCCCAGCGGGTGCTGGTATCGACGGGGCCGATGGAGCTCGGCCCCACGGTGACGCGCGAGATCGCGGCATGGATCGCGCCGATACCACCGGCATGCACGCGCACGATCCGCGTCCTGGCGCGCGGCGAGGGCGGCACGCTCGAGGTCGAGGCGGCGGGGGCGAGTGCATCGCAGGTGATGCCGGGGTCGGAGGGGGATGTGTTCTTCGACCTCGAGGTTTTCGCTGGCGGCGGGTTCTTTCCGCTGGTGTTGAGGAACCTTAGCGGGTCGGCCACGATGGACTTGGCGCGGGTGATGGTGATGGAGGGTCCGGGGGCATTCCCTGTGCCGATACCCTACACCGGCTACTGCTACCCGACCGAGATAGGGGCGGAGATTGCGCCGGGCGTTGACCTTTCCGGTACTGTCATGGACAGTGCCGATGAGCGAGAGGATCGCATCATGATGGCTCTCGCGTTCGATTCGGAGATTCCGCCGCCATGACCCTACCCGTACCAGAGTGCCCAGACGAGAGGGAGCCGCCTGTTGAGGTGGCGACCGATTTTGAATCGGAGATTCCACCACCATGAGTGAGCTAGTCCCCACATTCGCCCGCATCACAGCGGCTAGCGCGTCGGTCGCAGACCATTACGCCGCCTTTCGCTCGTGGGTATCCAGCAATTCCGCGCACTGGTCCATTGACACCAGCGGTGACGTGTCTCTTCTTACGGCCACCGGCGCGGGGCGCACCGAACAGATACTGCTGGACGTGTCGGGGTCGGCCATCGTCGGCCGCTTGGATCCGAATGGGGGATACGTTTCGGCGGCCGCGCCTGGCGCGGGTAGCGCCGCTGTATCCACGCAGTGGACCGCTTTGGCCAACCTCACGTACAGCGACCGATCACACGTGATCGAGACTCCCGATATGTTGACGTGGATCGTTCAGGATCCAACAAACGCCTTCTGGCTCTACGGTTTTCACTCCGGTATCATCTTCGATCCACACAACAGAAACGACCCTTCAATCGGCATCACCGGGCACGGCGTGTTGGCGGGCGCTCCGCGGGGTACCGGGGCGGCGGGCGGTTTGTTCTGGTTTTCCACGAACGCCCAGCAGTCGAGAATCCGCATCGGCACGGCGGCGTGGTCTGATGGGTGTCGCGACGTGGCGACTGGCACGAACGGGGCCACGCTGGAGGGTCGCCTCAGGCTCCCACCTGTCACCATCCGCGGTGGCGTGTCGACGAGTAGCGCATGGGTGGGCACAACGCGCTACCTGCGGCAGCGTGCGACGAACGGGAACGCGCGCTCCGTGCTTCCATCGTCCAACAGCAACCAGGGATGGATGACGATCAATGATAGTGGCTCCAACAGCCAGACCGCTATCATCGTAGACAAGACGAGCACAATATGAGCCGCTATCTCCGCACCCGCGCCCGCCGTATGGCGGGCACTGAGGACTACACCGCTCGACCCTCGCCTCGCCCGACCGGCACGGAGGGGTGGCGTGTGGTAGCAGGGATGGCGACGCACGGGCCGCGCATCGCGACGGCAGATCTGCCCATCCTGTCCATTGCGCGGCAGGTGGACGTGTTGCACGTGGTGCTCAACGGGGAGCGCTACGTGCCGGACCATCTGCCGCGCCTCCCGAACGTCCGCTACCACGCGGACGGGAGTGACCTGGGGGCGCGCGCGAAGCTGTATCACCTCACGGACATCGACGCGGAAGCAGCGTTTGGCGTCGATGACGACCTTCTCTACCCGCATGACTACGTGTCGCACAGCCTCGCGCTGCTTCAGACCGACCCCGGTAGCACCTACTGCTACCATGGGGTCCGGCTGAACGAGCGGTACGATACCTACCGGCAGTCGCGCGCTGTGTGGTCTGGTCTGCGAGGGTTGTCGGGAGAGCCCGTCCGCGTTCACGTGCTCGGCACCGGGACTTGCTTTTGGTCGCCCCACCACGCGCTCGGCGGTGGCCCGCGGTGGGACGACTCCCCCTGGCCAGTGCGCATCGACACCCCCACCGGGCATCGCGTCTGGCAGCGCGGGGGGCGCGTGCTGTGCCCACCACGGCGTGACCCGTGGATACGCGCGCACCGACACGCGGACAAGGCGTGCTCCATCGTACGCATGACGTCCGAAGACCCTAGCGATATTGACCGATATGTGCTAGAGCACGGAGTGCACCGCCTTCTCTTGGAGGCCCTGTGATTCTCTCCCGCATCGTCATCCCCGCCCTACGCCGATGGACCTATCTGGACGCTATTGCCGATTTCGCGGTGGCGCAGCTCGGCACGACGCAGACCCGGCCCGGGGAGTACGGCCCCGCTGTGTGCTCGCTGATCGAGCGAGCTCCGGGGGTGATGTGCGACCGCTATGAGGCATGGTGCCAGCGCTTCGCGTGGGTCTGCGCCGAGACGCCCGCCGAGACGTGGGGCATGGCCACCACCTACCCGCACGCGTGGGGCGGCGTCGTGCGGGCGTGGCATGAGGCGGGCCGCTCAGGGCTCGTGCGCATCATCCCAGGCAGCGAGCGTCCGCCGCGTGGGGCGATCTACTTGCGCGTCCGGGACGCATCGCGCCGGGACGACGCGCTCCGCGGGGGGACCGCCCCGGGGCACTGCGGGGTGGTGGTCGATGTGCGGGACACGGACTTCGTATCGATCGATGGCAACACGAATTCGTCGGGCTCGGCCACGGGGGGCGAGGTCGGGAGGAACTTCACCAGGTGGGACGACGCCCGGTTACTGGGCTTCGTCGTGCCCGGGCTGCAACGGAGGATGGCTCATGTGGGTTGACACGCACGAACACGGCCTAGATTGTGCCCCGGAAGACTACGAGGCCTTCGGCTTCGATGACGAGGAGGGCGAGGAGGGCGAGGAGGGCAACGATGCCGACGACGTTTGAACGTGGGTCCGCCATCGCGGGCGTGTGTGGGTTGGTCCCCATGCTCGCAGATCTCGGCCCATGGTGGGCGCAGCTCGGCGCGGCGATCGCCGGGGCTGCGTGCTTGTACTTGGCGAAGCCAGAGGACTTGACATCCGCTCGCGACGCGTGGCGTCGCTGGAGGGAGTAGCCATGCCACGCGCCATCGACGAACGCTGCGACGCGATGGAGCGTCGCATCGAGGCGCTGGAGATGCACACGGCACGCCTTCGGCCAGGCTCTCATCGCTACGGGCACTTCGCCGCGCTGCTCGCGCTGCCTATGATCGCGTGCGCCAGCCCGCAGGCGGGGGTCATCCGAGACGTGCGGGTGCGAGCGGACGTGACACCCGAGCGCATCGATGTCGCCATCGGGGCGACGGTGTGTGCGGACGGTATGTGCCTGGACGTGCGCACGTACTACCTTCACTCAGACGGCGTGCATGTCGTCTGCGTCGAGCTCCCCGCGCTAACCGCGCGGCCACACTGTGAGGTGATACCATGATGGGATGGCGGTCGCATACGGTCACACACGCCGCTCATATCGTTGCGGCGGTGGGAGCTGGCGTCGTGGTACAGGGCGTGCTGTTCGTTCTCCTCATGGTGGTGGCATGGTTGACGAGCTAATCCGCCTGATCGCCCTGGGGGGCAGCGGCGGCGTATCCCTGGGCGTCGTCTATGTGATTGCTTCGCACACCCGCCCGATGGTCGAGGCCTACCTCGCCCACCGAGCGCGGGTAATCGAGGCGAGGGAGGCTGCCGCGTTGCCGCTGGCGGAGCGCCTTCTGTTGGAGGAGCGCGGCCGAACGGCCGCGCTCGAGGCGGCGGTCGCCGAGCTCAGGCGGGAGGTGGAGGTGATGCGAGCTCGCACAGGGAGTCCATCACCCCCATGATGAACGCTGCGGCGACTTGGGGCACGATGGCGTTCCCTATGGCATGGATCGCGCCGCCACGGTTGTATGTGTGGGTGTTCTGTCCTCCGGAGCACACAACAGCCACTCGACCGGCAACCCCATCAGCCAGAGGGAATGAGCCGGGTTGATTCGGCCGGATTGTGCCGTCTCGGTATGGTCGCCATTCGGCATCGGCCCAAAATCCACGAGTGAGGCCACGAGCGCGCAGCTCGTCAGCGATGCCCCAAGGTTCGCGCCCTTGCGCCTCGCCTTCTCCTTCCTCGCCAGGAACTGCTCTGCCGTCCCGCCCGCCTCTTGCGCGGCTGGCGTTGGCCAACCACGTAGCACTAGGCGTGCCTGCCCCGACAGCTTCAGGAAGCCGCCCCCGTAGTGCGTGCTCCCGGTCGAGTCGTTGCAAGTGGGGGTGGCCCAGCCTCGCGGCGGCAAAAAAGATCCGCTGCCGGGTGTGCGGGGCGCCCACGCCCGCAGCGCACAGATCCGCCGACGCGACGGCATAACCCATGCCTTCCAGGTCAGCCGATACAGAGTCGAGCCACTCGACGCCAGCCCGGCTAGCAACCTGTTCTCCAAACACGACTGGAGGAGAGCACTCACGGATGAGTCGGAACCAATCGGGCCAGAGGTGTCGCTCGTCAGCCATGCCGAGGTGTCGCCCGGCCGAGGAGAAGGGTTGGCAGGGGCAAGAGCCGGTCCAAACAGGGGCATCTGCTGGCCATCCTGCGATGGCGAGGGCGTGGTCCCATACACCGATTCCGGAAAACGCGTGGAATCTCTCGACATTCTCTAGCTCCTTTGGGTTGATCTCTCGTATGTCCCGCTGCCAGACATCCCCATCGCTGATGTGACCAGCGCGGATAAGACGTCGGCACCACTCGGCGGGGTATGCCGCGATTTCGTTGTAGACGGTCGATTTCATCAGCGCGAGCTACCAGATCTTGCGCTGGCACCAAGCGAGCCGCCGACGGCTGAGCCTATCGGCGGCGTGCTCCAGCGCCGCGCGCGGCTCCATCTCCGCGCAGCGGTCGAGGCGCGCCGGGGTCACCAGGTGCGCTGCGTACATGATCGCCTCGCGGGGCGCCCTCGCCGCGCAGCGGTCGAGGCGCGCCGGGGTCACCAGGTGCGCTGCGTACATGATCGCCTCGCGGGGCGCCCTCGCCGCG
>ERZ869909.697-NODE-697-length-34382-cov-12.166798_pt1 | contig 34382 bp, 24 predicted proteins | sample MGYA00520892_ERZ869909 | MGnify/ENA primary metagenome ERZ869909 (study PRJEB32215, sample SAMEA104723947) | bioreactor metagenome | biome: bioreactor; feature: anaerobic bioreactor; material: water | place: China | collected 2015-03-12 ...
GTGGGCCGGCAACGGTGCGCGCCCATTGCGCTTGCTTTGCCGGGGCGCTGCCTTGGGGCTGTCTTCGGTCTCTCGCAGGGCGGCAAGGTGGGCTTCGCATGCGGCGATGTCGCTGGCGAGCGTCTCATCGAACAGATCACGCATGTTCGCCGACAAGGCTTCGCTGGTGGCGCCAAAGCGCAGCCGCTTGAGCCGTGCCAGTTCATGCACAAGCGCTTCGCATTTGAGCTCGCGAGCCTTGAGTTCGTGAGCCAGACGGGTGGCCTCGGCGTTTGCCCGCTCGGCCTCGGATCGTGTCTGCGCAACCCATTGTTCGAGCCGCCCGGCCAATTCGGGTGGCAGCTCGAACGCGGCGATTTCGGCAGCGATATCCATGCCGTGATTATACCCGAATCATAGCCTGGAGCCCTTTGTTTACAGTGATTTATTTCGTTCACTGCACCCCCGTGAACGTGCGTTTTGGCGCTGTCTGAATCAAACCCGCCAATGCGCCGATGCACGGGTCTCGAGACGTTGCCATTCGACCCCGGCCACCAGCCATTGCCATTGTGCGGGCGACAACGCAAAGGCCTCGGTATCGGCGCGGGGCCAGGTGAATCGTCCTCGATGCAGCCGACGCTGACACAGCCACACCCCGGTCCCGTCCCACACCAGCAGTTTCAGGCGCGTGCGGGTGCGGTTGCTGAAGGCATAGACGCTGCCGTCGCACGGCGCGCGCCCGAGGCTGTTCTGCAATCGTGCCGACAGCCCGTCGATGCCCAGGCGCATGTCCACCGGTTCGACCGCCAGCCAGATCCGCTCGAACTCGATCACTTCAAATGCTCGCTCGCGAGCACTTCACGCAACCACGGCGCCGGCGGCAGACTGCTGAATACCAACGCCCAGCCCGATGGGCTGCGTAGCGTCAGTGGCGATGACGCCGACGACGGGGAGAACAACGAACGCATCGGGCGCGCCGCCACCAGCGTCAGCTTCCCTTCGGCTGCGACTTCGTCGCGGCTCGCATCCCGCAGCCTTTTGATCCAGTAGCCGAGCGTGCTCACGCTCAGCCCATGTGCCGCGCAGTAGGCCGCCTGCGACTGACCGCTGCTACGCCATCCTGAAATGTGGGCTCGCCATTGCGCTTCGCGCATCGCTCGCTTGCCTCCCATTGTGGATTCCTCCCGCTTGAACATGGCCGAAGTTTCGGCCAGCTCGCGCGATCAAGGAAGGTGGATGCGTCGTACGCTTACGGAAAACGTAGCGCCCCGAGTCGTGCCTTGAAGAACGGAAAGTATGCGTCGGTGCCGAACAGGTTGCCCGCCTCGACACAAAAGGGAAGGCGAAAGCCCTGGACCTCGCGAAAATCCGACAGGTAGCCGCCAAACGGCTGCAACCGATAGCTGCGCTCAGGGTTGGCATTGGTCCAGCGCTGGAAGCGCACCTCGACAGGCCGCCCCTCTTTGTTGACGCTCACATCCACACTTTGTGTCAGCCCGTTGTGCGTGACGGTGACGCGCGCCGCATCCGGACCCAACACCTCCCACGCGATTGCGGGCGCCGGAAGCAATGCGGCCGGCGTCCAGAACAGTGCCTCGGCGACGTAGCGGCCGAAGGCGGCGCGGGCGTGATTCACATCACCGCCCATGCGAGCAACCGGTATCAGACCGAAAATCCGGAAATGTGTCCACTTGCCGGTGTCGGAACCGGATAGCGATACGGCGCCTGGAATCCTTAGCATCCAGACGAAACCGTGCGGGGCGGCCAGAATCTGCCGTGCGTCCATCGGCCGGTAGTTGGGTTTTGCGCGCGAGCCCAGGCTGAACTCGCCACCCATGTCGATCTCGGCCACGGTGAACAAGGCTGTGCCGGGTTTGATCGCGAAGTTGAAGAAGCGTTGTGCGGGTTCGGGCAGTTCGACAACCATTGCCGGGTCATACTGGGCCGGATTGGTCGGCTGCAAAGCGGCCAATCGTCTCCACTCGGCCCGGTCGGCGAACGTATCGCGCACGCGCAGAGCAATCAGGGCGAGTAACGCAATGGCGAGCACTGCCAGGGCGAAGTGGAGATACGTCATGGGGCGATTCCTATCGGGTGTCCGCGGACTTACACCGGCACGGTTTCAATCGGGCGCCACGGGGCGCTCGGCATCAGAGAGCCGCTCTCGACCCGGAAACGCCAGCACTGCGCAGGTGACTTGAAGGCGCATGCGTCGCGTAACGGACGAGCTCGAGCATCTGCGCCTGATGGGAGGCCACCTCGCCCGTAGCGTGCCGCCAGGTGTTATCGACAGAGGCTGCGAGCGACGAGCGCATCAAGGCCCAACCCTGCTGCAACCGCAACGCCTGCGATGCCCAGTAAAGCAGCCGCAATAAACTTCTTTCTTGACATGATGAAGCTGAAGCGACCGGACAGCGGTGCGTGCCCAGAGCCCGTACATAGGTAACGATGATACGCTCACCCACGCGATGGTAGCGATAAACTATCCGCGTGCCGGGCTACCGGTGTCGCCAGGGTTCGAATCAGCCAGCCTCAAGGTATGCGGAGCGGCTGTCGTACTCGTGTCGTACCTGTGTCGTACCTGTGTCGTGGTGCTGTCGTGGTACATCGAAGCGTTTGGCGCGATGCTTTCGGTGATGATTTCAAGGAATGGCTATGCAGATTCAGAAGCTTCGGCTGCAACGCGGGTGGTCGCAACAACAGCTTGCCGAACTCAGTGGGTTGAGCACACGCACAATACAGCGCATTGAGAACGGTCAGACACCCAGCACGGAGTCCTTGAAGTCATTGGCGTCGGTCTTCGAGATCGACTTCTCCTCCCTGACTCAGGAGCATGACATGCTGGCTTCAACCTCCCCCCTCTCTCAGGACGAACACCTCGCCCTCGTCCAGGTGCGCAAACTTCGCCGTTTCTACCTCCAACTTGCGCTCTACGTCGTGGTGATCACCGGGCTGGCGATCATTAACCTGAGCGGCTCGTCTGAGCACTGGTGGTTCATCTGGCCCGCGCTTGGTTGGGGGCTTGCCTTGCTGATCAAGGCCGCCTCGGTATTCGAACTCGCGCCATTTTTCGGCGCACGTTGGGAGCGCAAACAGGTTGAAAAACGCCTGGGACGCAGGCTCTGAGCACAAACGGGGCACGCGCGTGCCGCGTCGGTTTGCGAAGAGGTAGGCGTGATGCGGCTGCACCGCGCCGAACACGCGCACCACCTGCGCGTGCGGCACCGCGCTCAACTTCAAGCCGAATCGCCGGTTGCACCGCTGCGCCCACGCTGACTGGCACGAAGCCCGCCACAGATACTCCGGGGGCGCTGCACGCCGAGACGATCGATTACTTGAACGCTTAGCTGTGTGTGCGCCGGCGACGGCGCAGAATGATCACGTCCATAGTGTCCACCATCGAAATCGGTGGACACTATCTTCAGCGCACTACCAGGTCGTAACCAGAGGGGTTCGCCGGGGGCTTACCCTTGTTCGAACGAAAGTGCGCACCTTTGCTTCGTCCAGTAAACCGCGTCGACATCACCGGTTCTGTTGGGGTACTGTTAAGTCATTCTCGTAACACAACTTCCGCAGAGTTCCGCCCACGACGCACCACCTGTCTGTGAGAAATGCGGTGAGGCCGAAAGGGAGCTCTGGTTCATACACTCCCCACTTGCTCGGCCACTTCAACCATGTGAACCGACCAAACAACTCGAGAAACTGACGAGCGATCTCTGGGTCGCCGCTGACAGGCTTTGCACCAAGCCCACCCTCAAGGCCGGAAATACAACACATCCGTGCTTAGCCTGATCATATCGCCCCACGTACATCAGAGGCGTTTACAGCATATTTTTAGTTTATTTGCATAAAGCAGGAAGTAATATTATTGAAGCGTGTTAAGATTCAGTTAGTTGAACTGGCGGTGTTCACCAGTTTGTCCGATACGCGCTAGAATAGCTAAATGAAAGCCATGTCCAAACTTAACGGAGGAATGCCCGCGCACTTCTCGGGGCACGAAACGTTTCCCTTGCGCCAAATGTGGCTCAAGAAGGCATTTGACCAAGCTATTGATGGCCGGATTAGCAAGACGGCTTTCGTTGCGGACAAGGCCATCGCCGACTTTGGTGTAGGTAAGAACATGGTGGCATCAATCCGCCATTGGACTTTGGCTTGCGGCGCGATGTTCGAAGATGGTGACGGTTTCCGCTTTTGCTCCCTCGCCGCCGAGATTTTGCGCGACGATGGGCTCGACCCCTACGCAGAGAGTCCGTCGACGGCATGGCTCGCTCATTGGCAGCTTGCAGGCCGCTGCATTCGCTCCACAACTTGGTATTGGCTATTCAACCATGTGACGGCACCGACGTTCACTCGCCAAGAGCTCGAGGATCCGTTGGCACGCTACGCGCGGGAACTCGACCCGAAGCATCGGCTCGCGTCTGCCACGATCTCGCGTGACTTGGAGACCTGCCTACGTGGCTATGCGCCGCGCGCCGCGAGTGGCTCCCCCGAAGACTTTGCCGAGCCGCTCTTGGGCGAGTTGGGTTTGCTTCAAGAGGTACACAAGGGTCAATACGCCTTTCGTCGCGGCCCGAAGGCCTCCCTGCACGATGGCATCTTCGCTTACGCCTTGGTCGACTTCTGGAATCGCACGGATGGGGGGCAGAGTTCGCTGGCCTTCGAAACCGTTGCGTACGCGGAGGGTTCGCCGGGACGGGTCTTCAAACTTGATGAGGAGTCGATCGCCCAACGGCTGATTGCTCTTTCGGACTTCACCGGCCGCAAACTCGAATGGACCGATTCGGCCGGCCTTCGCCAAGTTCACCGCAAGGAGCTCTCCAAGGAAGACATCAAGAACATGATCAGGCGCGCCTATGACTGACAAGAAGCGAGAGGCGCTGTCGGACGTCGTCCGGATTTCGCGCCAATACCAACGCTCCATCCGTGTCGACGCCGACATCGGCCGCGCCGACGCCCTTACCGGCTACATCTGCCACGCCACCGCGGCTTCCGTGGTCGATGGCATGTGCAAGCAGCTCTCCGACACCAATCAACGCTGCTTCACCTGGACTGGCCCGTTTGGCGGGGGCAAGAGTTCCTTAGCCGTCGCGCTGGCGAGTGCGCTGCATCCCGACAAGAGCCTCCGAGCGAAGGCGCGTGCGGCCTTGCGTCTGGACTCCAACCCCAACTTCAACAAGGCCTTCTCGGTCCGAAAGGGCTGGTTGATCGTCCCGACAGTTGGCCGGCGCGGAAGCGTCGTTGCGGACCTGCACGCCGCACTGCGCCGCGCGCAGGGCAAGACCGTCGATGGCCGGAGCAAGCCCAATGCTCAAAACCTCATAGCCGAGCTGCTTGAGCAGGCTGAGATTCGCCCGCATGACGGCGTACTGGTCATCATCGACGAGATGGGCAAGTTTTTGGAGGCCTCCGCCCTCGGCTCAGGAGATGATGTCTACTTCTTTCAAGAGCTCGCCGAAGCTGCCGCGCGCGCCGAAGGTCGCTTGGTGGTCGTCGGTGTGCTGCACCAATCCTTCGCGCAGTATTCTGCCCGCTTGGGCATCGACACCCGCGATGACTGGGTAAAGGTCCAAGGTCGCTACGTAGACTTGCCCTTCGTGGCCGCGAGCGACGAAGTCGTCGAGCTCATCGGCCGTGCGATCGAGGTGGAGCACCGCCCCTATCATACGCTTGAAGCTTCCAAGGCCATCGCCGAGGCGATCCGGTCGCGCCGACCCGTGGTGGGCCAAGACTTCGCCAACGCCCTGGCTGCCTGCTGGCCATTGCATCCTGCCATGGCCGCACTGCTGGGCCCGATCTCTAAACGGCAGTTTGGCCAGAACGAACGCAGCACCTTCGGCTTTCTGTCGTCGGTCGAGCCCCACGGCTTTCGCTCATATCTCAACTCGACCCACGTCAGCGATGCGAGCTGGTATCGCCCAAACGACTACTGGGATTACTTGCGTTCCAATCTGGAGCCCGCGATCCTTGCCTCCCCGGACGGACACCGCTGGTCGCAGGCAGTTGAAGCCGTGGAACGGGCAGAGGCCAAGACAGGCGATCCGCTGTTGGTGGATTTAATCAAGAACATTGCGGTCATCGACCTTTTCCGCAACGGATCGGGTCTAGCGGCCGACACCGCGGTAATTGGCGCGCTGTTCTACGACAAGACGCGCGAAGAACTCGAATCTGCGCTGCGAAAGCTCTCCGCACTTAAGGTTGCACTCTACAAGAGCTACATTGGAGCGTGGTCCATCTTCGAAGGCAGTGACTTCGATATCGACGCGGCTATCGCGCAGGCTTTAGCCACATCGCCGGGTGTCGACTATGCCCGCCTTGCGCAACTCATGGGTCTGCACCCGGTGGTAGCCAAACGGCACTACCACAAGACCGGTTCGATGCGGTGGATGGAGCTGTCGTTGTGCAGCATCGAGCAAGCCGAGAAGATTGCCGCCGACTTTCATCCGCGCAAGGGCGAGTTCGGAGCCTTCATCCTCGCACTGCCCAGCGCGGGCATGAGTCCGCGTGCCGCGCGCCAGCGCGCGCAAGCCTGCTCAAAATTGCGTCCTTGGCCGGTCATGGTGGGCATCCCGACTAACCACGCCCGTATAGCCGCGCTTTCCGCTCAGTTGGTCGCCTTGGAGCACGTCAAGGAGCGCCATGAGCTTTCCGGCGACGTAGTGGCCCGCCGCGAGGTGTACGCGCGATTGGCTGCAACCCGGGCCGATCTGGAGGACCAGCTCCAAGCCGCAGTCTTGCTGGCGAAGTGGCACGACGGGACCGATCAAGTCGTCGAGGTTGGCTCCAAGCTCTCGCCTGTGGCTTCGTTGTTAGCCGACCAGCTTTTCAGGACCTCGCCTCCGGTGTGGAGCGAACTGGTTAATCGCGACAGCGTTTCGAGCAACAGTGTGAAGGCGCGTCGTAACCTGCTGCATGCGATGGTCAATACAGAAGGCCGGGAGACTCTGGGCTTCGAAGGCTTCCCCGCCGAGCGCGGCCTCTACGAGACCTTGCTTAAGCGGACTCAACTGCATCGCCAAGATGCCTCAGGAGCCTGGCGCTTCATGCAACCGGGCAATGGGTTCGCCACCGGCTTCGTACCGGTTTGGGAGGCCACTCGGGCCCTTTTTTCGGACGCCAACGCACGCGTAGGCGCGCACGAGATCTATGCCAAGTGGAGCGCGCTGCCCTTCGGCATGAAAAAAGGCATCCAGCCGGTGATCCTCACGGCCTTTATGCTTGCACACAAAGCCAACATCGCCGTTTACAAGGACGGTATGTTCATGCCCAAACTGACGGACTTCGATATCGATGAGTGCCTGCAAGACCCGGACCGTTTCTCGCTGCGCTGGGTAGCTATTGATGAGGACAAGAACCGTATTCTCGACGGCATCTCGACGTTGCTGGCGGAAATCGGCGAGCGAGCGGACGCGGCCGATCCGCTAGAGGCCGCGCGGGGTCTAGTGGCGATGGTCTTCAACCTGCCCGAGTGGGCCCGTCGAACCCAGCGTTTAGGGGAGACGGCCAAGGCCATGCGAGACATGCTCTTGAAGGCCAGCGACCCGCACAAGGTTTTGTTTGTCGATCTGGCCTCGCTACTGAATGCTGGTGACGGCGAGGCGTACGTGGCGGCGCTGCGTGCGCCGCTACAGGAACTTGCTGGCGCATACGGAAAGATGCTCACCGAAGTCGAAGACAAGATGCTCAAGGCCCTCGACGCGAGCAGCAGCGATCTTGAGGCCTTGCGCGAGCGTGCCCGCTCTGTTTCCGGTGTATCCGGCGAGCTCAGGTTGGACGCATTTGCGACGCGCCTGGCCAACTACGATGGTTCGCGAGCCGCTCTCGAAGGCATTCTGAGCTTGGCGGCGGAAAAGCCTCCACGCGACTGGGTTGATCGGCACATCGACGCGGCAATCTTGGAGTTGGCGAAGTTCGCTAGGCGTTTTCGTGAGGCCGAGGCCTTCGTGGGAGTACAAGGGCGCACTGTGCACAGCGAGGCGATCGCCGTCGTCATCGGCGCTGGCTCGGACACCAAAACGATCTCGCGCACGTTCGCGCTCTCTGACCGGCACCGCAAAACGGTGGAAGCCAAGGCCGACGAGATCGCCTCGATGCTGGCAGACGAAGGCTTGGATACGGAAGTGTTGCTGGCGATCCTGGCCAAGGCCGGACTGAAGCTGGCGTCCAGCGATGAGGAGATGATCAATGGCTGAACGGCACGTCTTGGGGATCTCAGGTGGCAAGGACAGTGCAGCGCTGGCCGTCTACATGCGAGACCGACACCCTGAGCTCGACATCGATTATTTCTTTACCGACACTGGCGAGGAGTTGCCCGAGGTTCACGAATTCCTTGGCAAGCTTGAAGGCTACCTGGGTAAAACGATCGCGAGGCTGAACCCCGGCCGTGATTTCCGTTTCTGGCTGCGCCAATACAACCACTTTCTGCCCAATCCGCAGACGCGTTGGTGCACGCGAATGCTGAAGTTGAAGCCTTTCGAAGAATGGGTGAGGCCTATGCTAGCTGCCGGCGACAAGGTAACTTCATACGTCGCTATTCGGGCCGATGAAGACTACCGAGAAGGTTACGCAGCCAAAGCGGACAACCTATTCGTCAAGCTACCCTTCCGTGAGGCTGGCATCGACAAGGCGGGCGTGATCGACATCTTGGAGAACTCCGGTGTCGGTTACCCCAAGTATTACGAGTGGCGCTCGCGCAGCGGCTGCACCTTCTGCTTCTTCCAACAGAAGATTGAATGGGTGCGCCTCAGAGAACGGCACCCCGAGGCCTACGAGGCAGCCAAGGCGCTCGAAAAGGACGCCTTGGAACATGGCTCGCCTTTCACATGGTCCAAGGGTGAGTCGCTGACCGACATGGAGCAGCCGGAGCGTGTTGCGGAGATCGAGGCGGAATATGAGATTCGAAGGGCGCGCATGCGCAAAGCCATCCCGATCAATCCGCTGCGGCCTGTGAAGGACTGCCCCGAGGACATCGATGATGTCTATGGGGCGGATGAGGGCAATGGTTCTTGTGCCGTCTGCCACAAGTAGTCAGGGCCCCACCCGACCACGCAACAGGCAGAGACAGCACCACAGACTGCGGTGCAGGTCGCCGACTCAGTGAGCTACTTCTCGAAGACGATCGTCAGCTGAGCAGCGCCCTCGCCGATATCGCCCCGAACAAGCGCTTTGAAGGCGGCACCAAGCGACTCGCACTCGCGCACGCGAATCCGAAGGTTGCCCGGTAGAACGGCAGAGGATGTCCAGCCGCGCCGCAGTGCGGCGGAAAGCAGGTCGGCATCCAGCGCCAAGCCGATGATGTTCGAGTGATGCGCGAGCCAAAGTGCGATCTCGATCGATGCGCTATCTTCAAAGCTATACCTGCCCTCATCCCGAAATACCGAAAAGATTTTGGCAAGTTGAGAGTCCTTTTCGATGAGCGCCTCCTTGTCACCTTTGAAGACTTTCGACTGCAAGAATACCTTTGATCGAAGCAAGCCTGGTCGAATAATCTTCTGAGAGGCGGGCCTAGACATGTGGTTGGTGGTCGCAGCCACAATGTGATTGGTGATATCGCTACGCAGTCTTCCAGCAACTCGCCATCCATCCTTACGCGCGCGCGCCAGAAATTCGTGAAATGGCATCGCGACGAGTTCCCCAATATTGACCTTAAGGTCAAACTCACGCTCATCCGCTCCTTCCCCGATCCGAAGGCTCTTCGCAACCAACTCGGTCGTCTTCACGATTGGGTTCGAAGACGTCTGCAGTTCGCTTGCGGCCGCCGTCGCGAACACCACCGTACGCGATGCATCCTTGCTTCGACTAATGTCGTTAAGGTCGCATTGCTGCGTGATGTGCACTAGGCACCGATTCCCGTCAGCTAAAGGGTCTTGAACCAGAACACAGCCAAACGGTAGCGAGCGGCTGATGCGCGCCGCCGCGCCGGTCTCATCCCCCTCATCGCCAATGAAGCTCGCAGGCGGGCCTGAGCCGAACCATGTGAAGTGAGAGACGAACGCGCGCGCCGTCTCGACATCCGCCAGCGGTGACATGAGCCGGTTCTCGATCTGCCCATCCACGGTGAGCTGAGCGCGAAACTGCTTGTCGAGCTCTGCCATGCTCGCAGTGACGTTCTCTTGGGTCTCAACATGGAACAAGTGCTCTCGGCTGAGGAATTCGTTCAAGTGCTCGTCGTAGGGGTCATCATCGCTGATCGACGCCAAGTGGATCTGCTGCATCGCTGACGCATCCAAATTCCACAGCGTTCGAGCGGTGTTCTTCTTTGCAGTCTCTAGGGCACCCAGCCATGCGGCCATGAACCGCCTCAGGGCATGTGCCACGTGCTTCTGGCGGTCCAACTGCTTGAACGCCAACGTCAATCCCGAAGCGCAGAACTCCGGCTCCATCAACGACTTCTTGGGAAGCACCATCAGACCTGCGGCGCTGATGCTCGCGCGTTCGCTAAAGCCAAGCTTGTGCTGCTCAAGTTCCGGATGCGAAGACATCAGAACGAGCGGAGGAAGCACCGCCTCACCGGCATCGGTCGCCAGGTTCCGCAGGTAGTCTTGAACCACTAAGACAGGATTGGCCTCTCCCTGCTCCAGGAACAGATCTAGGAACACCGCAGCGCAATGCCTGACGTCGGAAAAGCGTGGCCGAGGCGCCGACACGAAAACTAGGTTGAATTCAGGCGCCGGGTACGCTTCCTTGAAGACTTGCTTCAGACTCGACACCCACTTCGCTTTGGCTGTGAAGGGGAGGAGCAAATCAAGAAGACGCTTCTGTGCGATCTGTTCAAACTCTTGAGAAAGAAGAACGCGCGACACAGCATCCTCGCTTGAGAGGTAGGCTGCTGCCTCTTCCTGGTCCCAGTCGGCCGCACCCAATCCGGGAACGGCTTTGGCCACGTCCCAGAGGTTGTCGAATGCCGGGTCGGTGACATCCTCGATCGCGCCGTAGAAGTCTGCGGCCAAACGTCGCACGTGGGACTTCGTTAGCTGAGAGAGTTCGTCGTCGACCACGAGGATGGTCTTGGGATCTGGCTGTTGCTCCGGAGGCCGTGAAGCTTGATCGGCGGTTCCGTGCTCCTGGGCTGCGCCCACTGCTTCTTCTGTGTCTACGACCTCGTCTGCCGAGTTCTTATTGTTCACGCTTCACCTTCCCTGGGTAGTTCAAGGACGAACGTTCTAAGCCGCCCATCGGCCTCGCCGCTCGCGTCCAAATACAGTCTTCCGCCGTGGTATTCGACGAGTTCTCGGGCGATATATAACCCTAGCCCCTTGCCGCGCTTTCTCATGCTGAAGTAGGGTCGGAAGATTGATTCCCCATGCGAGGGATCGATGCCGGGTCCGTTATCGGTGACCATGATCACACTGGAGTGGGTGTCGAGTTCCACGACGATGTGCCGACGTTCCTCTCCGCGCTTAAGCCCTTGCTGGACCCAGTACACTGAGTTGGTCAGCAAGTTCTCCAGCACCTGCGCGATCAAGCCTCGAACGAGCCGGACCTCGAAGACTTGCGTCGTTGCCGGCGCACCATCAACAAGCACATCGCACTCGACCGCATGGCGCTGGAACCGCGCCTCGAAGCCGCTGACGACCGTTTTCAACTGCGCGACGACGTTGAATCGCTCTCGCCGGTTTCGCCCCGAAGGGCTCAGCACGTCGACAGAGCTTATCCGCTTGCTCGTGGCCTTGATCTGCGATTGCAGATTGTCGATCAGCCCGACCACGGGAGCATCGGCAGCGGTGGCTTTGCGCAAGCTGAGCAGCAGATCGCCCGTGCTCTGCGTCAGCCGGGTGAGTTCGTGGACCACAATCTCCACCACAAGACCGATGTTCGCCAACTCAAGCAATTCGACTCGCGTTTCACGGGCGAGCTGCAGCGCACCCCTGATAGTTTCTACATACTCCACCTGTGACTGCAAAGAGCGTCGCACGTCCTCGATCTTTGGCTGCATCGCAGTAGGTACTACCCTTGCGATCTCCTCGACCGTCAGCAGCGTGCTCTGCAACGAGGTTTCGGATCGCTTAAGACTCTCTTCAGCCGATTCTTCTTCGATTGCCCGCTTGACTTCGACTTGCTTGATTGCATCGATGTGGGAGCGCAGATCCTTCACGATGATGTCGCCGAGAAGCCCCACCAAGAGCGTCTGTTCGGGGCAGGAGACAAGACGCTCGCGATTGGCCGCGTCGATGAGCCGCGGATTTCCCTTTGAGGTAATAGTGACCGTGCCCACGGTTTGGTAACGGTTCAGCATGAAGCCCTTGGTCTTCAGCGCTTTCCCGTCCCACTCCAGCCAGTCGTCTTCCATCCCCCCCGTCTGACCGACGCGAAACCCGTCGCGATAGACCGCGAACCCACCGCACCAAACATTGAGCTCAGCCAGCATACGAGACTTGGAGTGGTCAAGCGTTCCAATGATTAGTGCGCGATTGAACCAGTAGCACGATGCGGTGAAGGGGCCGAGATTGCGGCACGTTTCCAAGGGCACACCCACAAGGGCGGCAAGCTCATCGAGCGTCCAGGTTCGAGTCTCCGCACTCCCCCCCCCTTTCCAAATCACTTCCCGGCGGAGGGCCACCGACTGGCTGTCCGCCGCGCTCGGCGTGAAGCTGATCTCGCATCGAAACTGAGCGACATCCAATAGCCAAGCGGGGATGGGCGTGATCGCCAATCGGTGCTCGTTGAGCAGAACATCAATCGGATATGGGCGCCGCGGTTTGGCGAACGGGTCTTGGAGCCTGCGGACATACTTGTTGAGGAACTCGTTCACTTTTGTAGCCGACCAATTGGCCAGCAACTCGGTGACGCGTATCACGGTGCCTTGCGCCTCCTCCGCATCAGGTTCGCCTTCCTTCACTTCAAACAGGACCTGACCCAACTCGGCGCCGGGTTCGTCAAACTTCTTCCAGTCGAACTCAATCGAGTTCCAGGATGCGGTTCCGGCCACTTTCGAGCGAACTACTGCCACTTGACCGAGTTTCATCATCGAGAGCCGGCCAATGCCCTTTTCACCCAGAATCGTTCGGTTCGCTTGCTCTTTCTCGATGAGCTTGTTGGGCGTCCCCACCATCATAAACTTATCGAGCAACTCGTCTGCGGACATGCCGACGCCTGTATCGCTGACCTCAATCCAGAAGTCTTGTCTGAGGAAAGCGTCGAGGAAATCGCTCAGCATAGAAGCCGACGTTCCGTTGTCCTTGAATCTCTGGAGTACTCCCGCTCGCTGCTCGATCGTCAAGTCCGCAGAGAGCGTCTTTTCGAGGCGCTCAAGCGCGACCGCTACGGACGCCCTCCGCGTGGAGAGCTGCTCACGAATGAGAGCGACGGCGGAGGCGTCGGCGGGCGCGGAAATCGCAACCGCCGTACGTGGTGACAAGGCGTCAAAACCGTTCTTGATGAGCTCATACAGGGCCATCTCGTCGGACGTAATCAGCTCCGCACCAAGCTGCCGCATAGCACGAGCAGCAATACGAAAAGGCTGAGCACCGCGCGTTTGTTCACTCATGCGCCACCCTGACACGCCTCTGTAGTAGCATGCTGGTTTCCTTCCAAATTCATGATTGCGCCTTCGCGATAGCTGCGACGGCCGCTTCGATGTCTTGATCTGACAAGTACGGAGCCTGCGCGAACACCAAGCCTTGCTCACCATTGAGCTTCGCGGCCAAGTGTCCGCGCCCCAGCAGCAGCTCGGCTCCTGGACGGTCGAGCGCGATCTTGGAGGTTGCCTCGCTCGATACTTTCAATATCAGGCGGTTGCCCAGGTTCTCGCGAAGCTGCATCGGCATCACGTCCTTGTCGGGTCGCTGCGCCGCAAAGATCAGATGGATCCCGGCTGCGCGCGCCTTTACGCCTAGCCGTTGCACCGCGGCGCCCACTGCGGCTTTATAGGCGTCGTCCAGCATCCAGTCGGCGAACTCGTCGTGGACCAAGAAGACCATGGGCAACCGTTCCTCCGCCAAAACCTTGGAGTTGTAGGTCGGCAGGTCGCGCGCCCTAGCCTTAGCGAAGGCCCGATAGCGATCCTCCATCTCCTGAACCAATGCTTCCATGACTTCGGATGCCTTTTCCTTGGTGGTGACGATCTCGTCGCGCATGTGCGGCAAGTCCGCCAAGGGGGCATAGTCGACGCCCATCTTTGGGTCGATTAGGATGATCTGGGCTAGGTCCTTCGAATTGGTTGCCGCGATATCCAAGAGCAGCGCCTGAATGAGCACGGACTTGCCGCTGCCAGTGGCGCCGGCAACCAAAGAATGCGGCTCGTGGGACGAGAGCCCGCCGAACTCCGCGCCGAGGTTCAAATACAGCAGCGCGCCATTAATCTCTTGCAGCCCCAGCAGGAACGACGTGTTGATGCCGGCGACGTTGCGATTGAAGTCGCGACGTGCCCACAGCTCCCAGAGCGATACGGCCTGCCGCTTTGTTCCTGCGACGGTGACCACGATCTCGCCGGGTTTGGGCTGCACAGTCACAAGCTCGATTGCATGCGTGGTAAGGAGCTGCGTGCGGTTCTTCTCAATGTCTTCAACACGTAGCCGATCAGATCCCGCCAGCCGAACCAGGCATCCATTGGGTGTTAAGCGTGTGCCGAGAATCGCCGCCTGCATGCCGTAGCTGTTGAGCGCGGCCTTGAGCTTCTTGGTGACGTCCTGGGCCCACGCTTCCCGCTCGGCATCGGCCTGCGCGCTCCCCGCGAACTTGGCAGAGACCAACTCAGATAGCGCTGTGCCAAGGTTGGTAGGCGTAGCAGGGGTCGAGCACACGGCGGAAGCCGCCACGGCAGGGGGTGCGTGCGTTGGCTCTTGCGCTGGCACCGTAGGCTCGAGCGCGGGGCTGGTCGATGGAACGGTCTCGCCGGCAACTGGGGCCGTCGGCGCCTCTTCAGCCTCGACCGCCGACGAGCCATTCACAAGCTGCCCCACGGCCGCGAGCCATGGCACGCGCGGTGCTGGTTTCCTGAAACCATGCCCCGACCAGGGTTGGTGGACACCGAGTCCAGCACGTACGCTAAAAGCTCCGCTCCCCTTGGCATACGCTTCTGCGAGCTTTCGCAGATCAGGTCGGTCGAATACCTCCTGCCAGGCATGAGCGCCATCCGCATCCTCAAGCAGCTCTTGTCCCGAGGCGGAACCCGAACCGGCATCCACGGTGTGGACATAGACCTGTGAGTAGCCGCGCAGTGAGAGTTCCACATCGCCTTCGCGGAGCTTCGCCCGTGCTCGCTCCATGAGTCCAGTCATGCCCGGTGGGATGTCCGCATCGATTAGCATGTCGGCTAGGCGAGCGAGCCACACGTCGCGATCGAGTCGGCCGGGATCGCCGAATAACGCCTCCCGGAACATGTTCAGCGTTGCAAGAAGTTGATCCTTGGAGTCACGGCAAGCCTTGGCAAGGCCGTCGGCGCCGACATACTTCGACTCGACGATCGAGATAACGACGCGGATCCCTTCCTCTCGCTCCTCGACATTGAGCGCAAGGATGTCGGCAATGCGGCTCTCGGGCTGCGAGAGCCAACTCGCGTAGTCATCAAGCAAGAAATAGGCAGTCAAGACCTGGCCCCCGCCCGCGGCGGCCCGGAATTCTTCCTGGAGCAGGTGGCGGCTGAGCACCAAGCCGATCATTTCACCGGCCGAGACGCCCCGCTTGGCCGCGCGAAGCACGATGTCACCGGAGACCGAAAGGGCATCTCGCTTGGCTTGGTCGGCGGCGGCCTGGATTTCGTCGGTACCAAGCTGGAGGTTCAGCTCCTCCAGGCGTCGACGCACCAGCACGCCGAGGAGCCGTAAGTCGGAGGTTGAGCTAACGATCATATTGCGGCCGTTGGTCGAACCGCGACGGTAGCGCACAACCGTGATGTCGTTGTGCTGAAGCTGGCGCTTATCGAGTAGTTCGTCATAAGTGGCGACCCACTCGGCCAAGTCATGCGCGTCCTTGATCATCCCCGCCAAAGCCTGACTTTGAAGCGAGATGCGCCGTGCGGGCAGGTATCGCTCGTCGGGCAAAGCGTCCGTCTGGCGGCAGACGGACGCAACAGCTGACACATAGGCCCAGCCAGAGGCGGTCTGCCAGGGGCAGGTCAGGAACGTAGTTGATTTGAGCTCGTTCTCACCTGAGACGCTGCGATAGGACCAGCGCGAGGGTGCGTGCTCGAGGCTAGGTCGATCGTTGCTCCAGCGGACTGGCAGCCATTCCGCTTGGGCCGCGCGTGCAACTACGTCATGCAGGAAGGCGACATCGAAAGCTTTGAAGCCCTGTGCACTCTCTTGAGGCGTAGCGGAAATCGGTGTTACCGAGATCCGCAGCTTCGAGATGAAGTTGTCGCTTGTCTCACTGACCACGGGTAGATCCGGGTCCTCGCTGGCCTTGTTGACTAGCTCGCCATAAATGCTGCGAAGCTTTGCCGGATCAGAGTGACGCACCGACACGTTGCATTGGAGCTTGCCATCTTCTTGGATCGACGCAAGCTCGCGCACCGTTGCCAAGGGCAGTTCCGCCGCGTCGGCGTTGTAGAGCACGACGCTGAGGTTGGTAGCCTCATGTGGCTGCAAGCTGACATAGCGCTCCAAGAGCTCACGTGCCTGTTTGGCGGCAGCGACCGAATCAACGTCGGTCATGGCGTCTTCGGCGCCGCGCGTGGGCGATTCCAATAGACTGTAGCCATTGACCGTGCTGCTCTCGGAGACCAAAGTCGGGGCGCCAGTGCGGTTGAGTACCGCGATCTCAGGATAGAACGGGTGGGCGATCTCGTCTGAGAGCTCGCGCATGAAGATCTCACGATCGCCGTAAAGAATGCTCCGGCTCGAGAGCAAGTGTGTGGCGAAGCCGGCCACGCGACGAGATTTGACCGCCAGCGCCTTCATCCGCTCGGGGTGCCACGGCGGAATGATCACGGCTGGGTTGTCGCCGGCTACGCGGACTGTGCCGACCGATAGAATTTCGGAGACTAGGCGCGAGCGGCAAACGTCGCCGCGCGCGTTGTTAGCCAAGGTCGTCAGCAGTGCGCCGAAAGACTCGGCTTGTCGCATGACAGCTTCGCCGTTCAAGCCCGTCGAGACGAAGTCTTCCATTGCCTTGATGTAGTCGTCCTCGAATTTGTCCCACGCGGCTTTGATCTCGTCGCGCTGATGAGGCATCAAGCGGCCTTCGTCGGCTAGCACTCTGATCCGCGTTTTGATCTCCTGGCGGAGGCTACGCAGTTTGCTTGGTGCCGGGACCAACGAGCCGGCGTCCGTCGAATACGTCGCCTCCAAAGTACCAGTATCAAGCAGGGAGACGTTTTGCACGCCGCCTTTCTTGCTCACGATCCTGCGTGGGACCTCTGTGCAACCCACCGCCCCTTTCTCCAAGAGACGGCGCATATCGGCCACCATCGACAGGCCGATCGCGGTGGGCTTATAACTCCACAAGAGCTGTGTCTTTGCCAGCGTTTGCTCTTTGCCATCGGTGACTTCGATCAGGGCGACATTGAACTTGATCTGCAAAGCCGCACGAGAAAGCGATGAGTTCGGGCGAATCCTGTTCTTCTTGTCGTTTCGTAGCTCCTTTTCTTTGGCGAAGAAGGCTTCGTAGTCGAACAGTGGGTCGGGCAAATTCGCGTTGCCCAGTCGCTCGACCTTCCATTCGGCTTTCGAACCCATGAGCTCCTTCAAACCGCGATACATGGCCGAGAAGTAACTGCCAGCATCGTAGTTGAATCGCTCGCGCCACTCCTTGCGGCCCTTGGTGACGGTGAAGCGCAAGATGCGCTCGCCCTCGGGGTTTCGCAAGCCGGCGTGCAGGCTGTTTGCGACGCGCACGAAGCCGTCAAAGAAGTCGTTGCACTCTATGGGCTTGCCGTACAGCGCCTTCTCCCAGCGTGCGCAAAGCTTGGAGTCTTGCTCAAGGAGACGACGATGCTTGATGAAGAAGTCCTCGTCCTCTTCATTGAAGTCGGAGCGTCGCTCCCGGGATTTCAAGTCTTCCAAAAGCCTTCGGCCCTCTGTGTCCAGCGAGTCCTCCGGTTCGCAGTCATGGTCGAAGAAGCGAATGGTTGAGTCGGCCAAGCCAAGTTGCTTTTCCTTAGGTTTGTCGAAGGCTAGGTAGACGCCGTCACTCTCCCACTCGAACTGCGCGAGCGTGAAGGCGGCCTCGTCGTCGCCTGCGGGAGCCGCTGCAAAGGCCTCAAGGGCTTGGCGTGCGCTGTCGGCGATGTCTTCTGCATTGGCCTCAATGTGTTCGACGAGCTCTTCTGCATCGAGCGGTTGACCGTTTGGGCGAAGCTTCTTGAGTAACGGAGCGCGCTGGGCAAAGAGCTTGGCGAATGCCTTCTCCCAAGGTTTGTGCGTAGCCGCGAAGGCTTTGGCATTGGCGAAGAACGCACTATCCCTCGGAAGCCCGGCGCGCGGCATTGCGAAGCCTACGGCGTCGCGAATCGGAAGTCCGCGGGTGGCGATCGCCTCGACGATGTCTGCGCAGAACTCGCCAAGCTGGATAAGTGAAAGTTCGGCGGAGGCAAGCAATCCGCCGAGAGCGGCACGGAAGACGGCGCGATCGTCCGGCACAGGCGAGAGTCCGCCTGCGTGCAAAGTGGCCTCGGCCCACGGCTCGGGATCAGCACGCATCTCCTTTGAACCGATGGCCATGACGTGCCCCAACGTGTCAGCCAGGTTGTGCTCATTGCCATTGGCCGTCAGGATCGACGCCTTGGTGGTTTCGGCATTGTTTCGGACGTAGCCAGCGTTATGGGGGATCAGAATCTCAGGGGGTAGGCCTTGGCCTTCGACTAGAGCCTCGGGGATCATTAAGTCCACTTGGGCAATCAAGTCGGGATTGGCCAGGATCGCTCTCGCCACCGCGGCGATTTGATTGGCCGAGAGCTTGTCGAGACGGAATAGTGCTACTGAGTCTCCCGGCTGGCCGGGATTTGAAATGCGCTTGGCGAGAATGTTTGCGCCGACGCGCCCGATGATGCGATCGCTCAGCATGCGGCCTTTTCCTTGAACGCGAACGGGTTTTCCACAAAGGAGCAGGAGTCGGAGAGCCTGCGGACCAGGCCCAAGCCAACGAGTCGGGTTTCGAGGTTGCCCCGGTTTTCGCTGAGCTCTTCTTGGTCGACTAGCTTCGCGTCCACCAGCCGCGCGCCTTCGGCGTCGCCAAGAACCAAGCCATAGCGCCGTTTTGCCTCGGCTAGGAATTCATCGAACTGCATGCGTTCGTCCACTATGGCGATCACGATCGATTTGAGTAACCGGTCGTCTGGGGCATAGCGTGTGCGACGCGAAAGCCTGCGGGAACTGAGGCCGATCGCACGAGACCAGGACGCGTGGATTTTGCCGCCGTGTTGGCCGTGCCGCGCAAGCGCGAGTTCGGTCAAATCAGCGACTAGCTCATCCGGGGTCCTTCCAGAATAGTCTTCGTCATCGTCCTTGTCGCTCGGGGGCCATTGAAAGCGCTCGCGCATCAGCTTCACGCGCTCAGCTTCCGGAAACTCGTACTCGGCGGCCTTACCCCAGTACTCTTCTTGCCGGATTGCCTCAACGTGGGCGCGAACTGCCTTGGCCGAAAGCCTCTGGTTGAATTGGTAGCTGTCACCCGAAAGCGCACGTACCTTTGTGCGCTCCTTTGAGATGATCTCGCAGATGATCTCTACTGGATCGTCGTCGCCCGAAACTCGCTTGGCCCGCTCTAGGAAATAAAGGAGCATGTTCAAACCGGAGATGGCGATCAAATGTTCCAGAGCATCGTAGATCGGCATGTCTTTCGCGAGGATTGACAGCCAATCCTCGCAGGTTTGATCGAAACGCGCGTTGGCAGTCTCCGGCAAATAGCCTGAGGACCGAGGGTCATCAGCGAGCTGTGGTGGGCCTTGTAGTGCTCGTGCAAGCTTGTTCATCGGCGCCTCGCAATCGAACAGGCGCTTGGCCAGGATGTCGCCGAGTTCTGCACCCCTCTTGGCGCGCGTGAGCATGAGATAGAGCAGTTCACCTGTGCGAGCAAAGAAACGCCGATCGTTACTCATCTTTCCGCGCGAATCGATCTTCAGGTCTTCAAAGAGTGCGTCGGGGCCGAATGGGAAAACGAACTTCGAGCTCCAGCGCTTGTTGCTGCGCGACTCGAACGAGGTTGAGCGCAAGAGCTCGATTGTCTTTGCAAAGTCGTCGAAACTGGAGAACGATTGGCGCAGATATGCCATGTCCTCATCGCCGTTGCCCGTCTTCCCTTGGTCGAACTTCTCGAACCACCGCCGCCACTTCTCCTCATCCGGCAGCGCGCTATTGGCAATGGACTCTACGTAGGGGTTGTTGAAGAGCAAACCGCGTAGTCGGACTTGTCGTTGCGGCCTAAACTTGACCAATCCACCTGACCCCTCGTGGGGACGCAGCGGTTTGTCAAGGTTGGAACCCAACACACCCAAGAATTCGAGCACCGTCAGATGTGGAAGCTGCTCGTCATAAAAGCGGTGTCCCCAAATATTTTCGTCGACACAGAAGTCGACATTCTTGATTTCTGGGCGCTTGATGATCTCGGTCATGCCAGGGCCTTTACGGTTACGGGACGAGCGAAACCCTGTCCTCCCGGCTCGATCTCGATGAAATTCAGTGTCAGCGAGGAGTCCTCGTCGCCGGCCTCATCGTCCTCATCCGCCAATTGGGTCTTACGAACACTTTCGGCTTTACTTAGAAGCTTGGCCTTGAAGGCCAACAGATCTTCGAGGCACTCGTTGGAGAAACTCGCTGGAAGTGCGCCTTCAGAGGCGCGCGCGAGAAACTCATAACGGATGGGGGTTAGATCGAAGAGGACGGAGTTGCCTGGGCCAGGAGACAGCGAGACGTTGAGCAGCGGACGACCCGTTGTCTCGTTGAGCTTGATCGCCATACCGATCCCACCTTGTCGGCGCGAAGGTGTCTCATGGTCGCAAAGCGCGCTAACGCGGTTTTGCGTAAAGCCACCGGAGCTGGCGATGAATATACGGTCGACGTTCTCAAGCAGGAGGCCAGTCATCACTCTGTTGAGACCTTTGGCGATACGGCCCCGAGTCGTTTCGCTGACCGGCCGTTTGGTCTCAAGCGCCTCGATGATATCGAGGTAGTCACCCGCAAAACCGAAGGCCGTCATCAACCAATGTGGGTACCCCTCGTCGCCGTCGGGAAGGGTGAAGTAGAGTCGACGACGCTGTGCTTGCAGCATGTCCAGGAAGTCCTTGCAGCCATCGTCTATCCTGGAAGCCTCATTACCCTCCAAGTAAGCATCTTGCGCTGAACAAAAGGACGCGGAAGCCCCGTAAACCGGATCGGAGGCGACCAAGCGATTGAAATCCTCCCGGAGCTTCGAGTCGTCTTTCCCGTAGACCAAAAGCCCGTCGACTGCATTGGTCGTTTCATCACCAACGCCAAAGCTGGTCATTGCCTTAAACACCGGGCGGTTTGAAACCCTGCGCTTCGGCAAGTTAGCTCCAAAGGCGTTGGCGTAGACACTCGCCTTGTTGATGCTCCCGTCCTGTTGGATCTTGGCTACGTCGGCGCAGGTCATCAGGTTTTCTCTTGCGCTCTTAGCGTCAGCATGGCCTAGCACCATGTTTGAGCACAAGGCTAAGAGGTCTCTAACTGGAAGGTGCAGTCCATTAAGCCTGGCGATTTCGATCAAATCACCCAAACGTCGGGCAAGCTGTCCGCCATCGGCGTCACCGAGCAATCTTCTGCGATTTTCATCGATCGGGCAGATCTTGCCGGTGGATGTCAGGGGGCAGAACTTGCAGTTTTCCCATTCGGGATGACTGGCTACTGCTCGGACGACTTCGTTGAGCGTGACGCGGTTTGTGGTTCGGCTAAGGTCAAATACAGCGAGCCGCTCTGGAGCTGGGTTTGCCTGGAGAAAACACTCTTGAAGTGGTTTTCGAAGAGGATGCTCGCGGTTCTGGCGTCGACCCAGGTCGCGTAATCGGTCGAGAATTTGTCCGTGGTTGGCTGCAACAATGACGACCTCAGAATCGTCCCCGCCCAGCACGGACCGTTCTAGGCGATTTAGCGGTAGGTCGCTCTCTTCGCCGTTGAACTCCGTCAGATCCTTGATGAAGACTGCAAGTCGCCCGTCTGCGAGTTTCAGCTCCTTCGAGTTCTCCTTGCCGGACCAGACCTTGGGGTCACCACCAAGGCACCTCCAGAGAGCTCGGCAGTGATAGGTCTTCCCGTCACCGGCTGTGCCGGCGATCAGCAAGGAGCCAGGTGCTCTAGACTCGATGTGCTGAACTATCGCCTCCAGCAACGGGGCCGATAGGTTGATTGGCTGGACCTTGGCTCGATCGAGAGCGCTGGCTACATACTCGTCGAACATAGTGAGGTTGTTCGGGGTGGGGCCATAGGTTCGTAGAAACTTGACCCAAGCACTTGCTGGTGGAGCTTCGTGCTCAACTTCACCATTCCACTTCGCACTAGTCATATTAATCACTTAAACGTCATTGTCGGTGCCAGCCTTCCATGGCTTCATAAATTTGCGTACCTTATCCTTGCATGAAGAACTGCACTGAGTAGATATGAACATCAATTCAGCCGCATACGCTAGTCACCGCAGAGTATTTGCAGCCTAGGACAAGCCGCCAAGCTAGCAGTAAAGACCGCTAGACCGACAAATTATCCTATTTTTCTGCGATCATTGCGCAAACGGCATTACTTTATCAGTGTGATGCAGTAGTCGTGGCATGAATCGCCCCGGGAATCGAGGAGGCTCCATTACCTGAGAGAATGGAGCCACGATGAGCAAGACGAACAGGTATTCACCGAAAGTCAGAGAACGTACCGTGAGGCTGGTCGAGGAGGCACGCAAGGACTATCCGTCGCTGTGTCTGGCGATTGAGTCGATTGCCCCGAAGATCGGTTGTGCGACGGTTACGCTGCATGAATGGGTCGAGAAGCACGAGATCGACACGGGTATGCGCGATGGCGTAACGACTGCCCCAGGCCAACGAGATTCTGCGGCTGGCCAGTGCGTTTTTCGCGCATGCGGAGCTCAACCCCCTCAAGAAGAAGTGAGGTCGTTTATCGACCAGCACCGGGAGCGGTTTGGGATCGAGCCGATCTGCAAACTGAGCTTGTCGCTGCCCGCCGAGGCTGAGCACCGGTATTATGCACAACTCACCGAACAGGCCCAACCCCGGCCCGTACTTAATCCACTGAGTCTCTACGAAACCCCGGGCGATTCAATCCGTACCCCCCCGGAAAGCGAAAGGCCCCGATGATACTCACCGAGGCCATAACGCCGACCGGGAACGCCCAGTCCATTTGTCAGCATTATAAGCCGACGACGACGTTATCAAGGCGAGTACGCACTGAAACCAGCTCATTCACTGGAATGCCATGCTGAAATTGTCGCTACCGCGGCAATCGTGCCGCTCCGCTCTTACCGCTTGAGGCTACGATAGAAATTCTCGTGTGTCCCGACGAGCAGCAGCAGTCGGGTCACGGGGTCGTACTCGTACGCGAGCAGAAACAACTGCCCGACACAGGTGAATTTGTACACAAAAACCCCGGCGAGATCGCCCTTCTTAGCCTCTCCCAGGGTCGGGTTGGCGACGATTGCCGCGATGGCCTCATCGACATCCGCCTGTTGATTCCGGTGCAGTCGCTTGTACGCGCGACTGAATGCGTTGGTCTGGACGACCTGTATCCCACTCATGCGTCGCGCTGCCCCTGGGGCACGAACGGCGTGGCGTTCTCCCGGCCTTCGGCACGGGCAATCAACAGGTCACGTACAAAATCCACCGGAAGGTCGGGATTGTCGAGCGCAGCCTTGCCAACCTTGGCCCAGAACTCGATCTGGCCGGCGATGGTCCGGCACTCCGCCTTGGCATGTATTCTGGCATCTTCATACAGCCCATCTTCAATGCGTACGGGCATTCCCATGATTCGCTCCTTACTACGAACAACTACATTTGTAGTATAGCGTAAGGTGCTCGTCCTCCCCGCCCGACGCGCTGCGTGCGAGGACGAAGCCGGATGCCCACGTACCCGCGATCACTGCCCCCCGCTGCGAATCCGCTCCGAGCGCCGGCGCAGTAGCTCGAGGGTGATCAGCAGCAGCACCGATATCAGGATCAGCATCGTCGCCACTGCGAGGATGGTCGGGTTGATCTGTTCGCGCAGGCCGGAGAACATCTGCCGTGGGATGGTGCGCTGCGCCGGTCCGGCGAGAAACAGCACGACGACGACTTCGTCGAACGAGGTGACGAACGCGAACAGGCCACCGGAGATGACGCCCGGACGGATCAGCGGGATCACGATGTCCCAGAACGCCTTCAGCGGCGAGGCGCCCATGCCGATGGCGGCGTAGTACAGCGAGCGGTCGAAGCCGGTCAGCGTGGCGGTGACGGTGATGATCACAAACGGGATGCCGAGCGCGGCGTGGGCGATGATCAGCCCGACGTGGCTGCCGACGAGGTTGAAGCGGGTGTAGAAGAAGAACATGCCGGCGGCGATGATGATGATCGGCACGATCATGGGCGACAGCAGCAACGCTGTGATCAGCCGCTTGTACGGCATCACCGGGGACGACAGGCCGATCGCCGCGATGGTGCCGAGCACGGTGGACAGCAACGCGGCGGCGACGCCGATGATGAAGCTGTTGCGGATCGACAGCATCCAGCGCGGGTCGTCGAACACCTGCGCATACCAGCGCGTCGAGTAGGCGTCCGGGTCCAGCCGCAGCATGCCCTCGGTAAAGCTGAAGTAGGGCTCGACGTTGAACGACAGCGGGATGATGACAAGGATCGGCAGCATCAGGAACAGCAGCACCAGGAACACCGTCAGGCGCAGGCCGTAGTGACCGAGGTAGTGCCAGAAGCCGTAGTACGCGGGCAGTTGTCGCATCGTCCTCACCCGAAGGAGATATTCCTGGCGCCAACCAGGCGGTCGTAGGTCCAGTACAGCAGCAGGATCAGCGCCAGCAGCAGCGAGCCAAGCGCCGCCGCCAGTGGCCAGTTGTTGGACTGCTGCATGTGGAAGGCGATCAGATTGGAGATCATCTGGCCGTCGCTGCCGCCGACCAGCGCCGGGGTGATGTAGTAGCCCACCGAGACGATGAACACCAGCAGCGCGCCGGCCGACAGTCCCGGCAGCGTCATCGGGAAATACACCCGGAAGAACGCCGGAATGGGTTTGGCGCCCATCGACATCGCCGCGCGCAGATAGCTGGGGTCGATGCCCTTCATGACGCTGTAGAGCGGCAGGATCATGAACGGCAGCAGGATGTGGGTCATCGCGATCACGGTCGCGAACTCGGTATACAGCATCGACAGCGGGGACGAGAGAATGCCCGTTCCCATCAGAAAGGTATTGACCACGCCGTTGGTCTGCAGCAACGCGATCCACGACGTGGTACGCACCAGCAGCGAGGTCCAGAATGGCAACAGCACGAAGATCAGCAACACATTGGAGATGCGCGCGGGCGCGTTGGCAAGGTAGTACGACAGCGGATAGCCAAGCAGAAAGGTCAGCAGCGTGATCGTCAGCGCGATCCGCAGCGACTGCGCATACAGCGCGACGTAGATGCGTGGCCCGTCGCGCGGCTGGATCTCGCCACTGGGGGTGCGCTCGAGATCGAGCGCGGTGAGGTAATGCGCGATCGTATACGCGCGGCCCGATTCGCGGATCGCGCGCCAGATCTCGACCCGCTGCCAGTTGGCGTGCGCCTCGAGCAGCAACACATCGCCACTCGCGGCCAGTTCATCGTCGTCAACGCCGCGCATGCGCCGCGCGGTGGACTGGATCAGGCTGCTCGCCCCCGGCTGGATGCGGTTGACCTCGCCGGCCAGCCGTCCCGAGGTGCGATCATTGGCGAGGCGTTTCAGGTCGATCGCCAACTGGCGAATGGCCTCCGGATCGGGCAAGCCCTCGCCATCCCAGTCACGCAGCTGGTCGAGCGTGTCGGGAATCAGTTCGGCGACGTTGGGGTTGTGCACGCTGCGAAACAGCATGCTGCCAATCGGCGCGACGAAGGCAAACAGCAGAAACACCAGCAACGGTGCAACGAACAGAAAGGCCGTGAGCTTGCGCCGGCGCAGTTCACGTCGCGCCGAATCCAGGTCCGCCTTTGCCAGTGAAATCTCGGACATCCGCTGATCTCGCTCGAATCAACCGGCGCGGCACGCCGCCGCGGGCCACTCCAGGCACCCGCCGCGCACCGCGCATCGTAGGCTTAGCGCAACAGCCACTCGTTGAACTTCTCGCCCAGCGATTCACCGTAATCGGCCCAGAAGATGCCGTCGGCCTTGATGCCCGCGTCGATGTGCGACGACGGCAGCAACGGCAGCACCGCCGGATCGACCAAGGGCGCCGAGGACTTGCGCGTCGGACCGTAGGCGACTTCCTGCATGCCGGCGAGCGGCACCGTGCTGGTGGCGAACTTGATGTACTCGAGCGCGAGCTCCTTGTTCGGACTGCCGCGGACGATGGACCACACGTCAAGGTCATAGACGTGCGCATCCCAGATCATCTCGAACGGCCGGCCGTCGTCCTGGATCGCGGCATAGAAGCGGCCATTGGCCGACTGCACCATGATCGCCCCACCGTCGTTGAGCAGTTGCGGCGCCTGCGACCAGCTGTCGAACCAGATCACGTCGTCCTTGATCGTGTCGAGCTTGGCAAACGCTCGGGCCTGGCCTTCGTCGGTGGCCAGCAAGTCATACACCTCGGCGCGATCCACCCCGTCGGCGATCAGCGCCCATTCGAGGTTGACCTGCGGACGCTTGCGCAGCGCACGCTTGCCCGGGAACTGCTCGGTATCGAAGAAGTCCTGGATGGTGCTCGGCTTGTTCTCGCCAATCGTCTCGGTGTTGATCGCATACAGCGTGGTCCAGAAGATCACCCCGACGCCGCATTCGTTGTCCAGCGCGCCTTCCATGAAGTCTTCCAGCGCGGGCGTGCCGTCGTCACCCGGCGGCAGGATGTCGCGCGGGATCTCCTCGAGCAGCCCCTCCGCGCAGGCCCGTTCGAGGTCGATCACCTCGATGTCGACCACGTCCCACTGAATGTTGCCGGACTCGACCTGGGCCTTGATCTCGGCAATCCCGCCCGAATAGTCCTCGAACAGGATGCGATGCCCGGTCTTCTCCATGAACGGATCGACCATGTGCCGCTGCTGCGCCGCCCCATACGCACCACCAAACGAAACCACGGTGAGGGTCTGTTGCTGCGCGATCGAACCCGCCGCGAAAAGCAGGGTGCCGGCGCCAACCAGTGCTGCTACCAGTTTCTTCATCGTCTTCTCCCGAATCATGGGGTCGACCGCACCATGCGTGCATGAAACCCCGTTGAAAGGCACCCGGCTCTAACGTGCCGGATACGCAGAACAATCCTTGCTCAGCCAGACCAGGCCCGCCGTATCGCCTTCGGAAAACTGCGGCGCGGTCAGGTCGTTCAACACCTTGACGGTGATCTCCACCCCCTCGGTCACTTCGAAGTAATAACGAATGAAATCGCCGACGTAGTGTCGGGTCAGATAGCGTGCCTGGACGCGGTTGTCGCTGTCGTGGCGCGTCGGTTCGATGAACAGCTTTTCCGGACGCACCGAGAGCACCGCCTCCTGTTCCAGCTTCAGGCCGGTTGCGCAACGCGCCCCCACGACCTCCCCATGCGGCAGGCGGATCTGCACGTGGTCGTTCTCGACCGCGCATACCTTGCCGCGGATGAAGTTGTTCTCGCCGATGAAATCCGCCACGAAGGCGTTACGCGGCAACTCGTACAACTCGGCGGGGGTCGCGCACTGCTGCACCACCCCGTCGTCGAACACCGCGATGCGGTCCGACATCGACAAGGCTTCGGTCTGATCGTGGGTCACGTAGATTACGGTATAGCCCATCATCTCGTGCAGGCGCGTGATTTCGTACTGCATCTGCTCGCGCAGCTTCTTGTCGAGGGCACCGAGCGGCTCGTCCATCAACACCAGCGAGGGCTCGAAGATCAGCGCCCGCGCCAGCGCCACCCGCTGGCGCTGGCCACCCGACAGCTGCCCCGGGTAACGCTTGCCGAACTTCTGCATCGCGATCAGGCCGAGATACTCCCCGACCCGTTCGCGAACCCTGGCCTTGGGCATCTTGCGCACCGAAAGCGGATAGGCCAGGTTCTCCTCGATGGTCATGTGTGGAAACAAGGCATAGTTCTGGAACACCATGCCAATGTTGCGCCGGTACGGCGGCAAACGGGTGATCGACACGCCGTCGATCGAGATGTCGCCACTGGTCACGCTCTCGAAGCCGGCAAGCATCATCAACACCGTGCTCTTGCCCGAACCGGACGGACCCAGCAGGGTCAGGAACTCGCCCTTGGCGACATCGAGACTGAAATCCTTGACGACCAGCGACTCCTGGTCGTAGGTCTTCTTGACGTTCCGGAACCGCAGATATGCCTCATCAGGGGCGTTCATCGACGCGCCTCCGAACCCGGTATTCCGGCGCATCTGCCCGGCAAGCCCTTACCAGCCATGCGTACCCTCCCTGCAAACGGTGGCCCGGTCGTCAACCGGCGAAAACGTATGCACATCATCTTGCACCGACGCACCATAGCCAACAATACGTAATTTGGCGATCAGGGCAAACAGCAATTTCCCTCGGTGTCATCAGGCTCCTGACAACGCGGAATCGTTTAGTCCGCCCGTTTAGCCCACCCGGCCAGCGCTTCACCCTTCGCCCGCGCACCCTGGCACCCTACACCGCCAACGGCTTCTCCAACGCCACCCGCCGCCGCTGCCGCCACGCCACCCACGCGATCAGCGCCAGCGCCGGCAGGAACATCCACTCCTCGCGGAGACGGTCACTGCGCACCTCGATTGCCACAATGCGCGATCCGGGTGTGAAGCCGACCCGCGCCGCCGGGGAGCGGAAGCGCACCTCGACAATGTTCAGGTGATCCTCCTCGGGCACGATCTCCAGCCCGGCGACGCGCAGCCGGTGCAAGGGGTCTTCATGCGCTTCACCCAGGCGCAAGGCCACGATGCGTTCGACTTCGTTGCCGCCGGGTTGCGTGGCATGCACGATCACGCGCAACGATGCGTTGGCCGGCTTGGCGACGATGGCGGGCAGGATGGCCTCCCCCGCCAGCGCGCGCCACGGCGACGCGAAACGATCCATGACCACCCCGGGATGAAACAGCACCAGCGTCGCCAGCAACAACAACAGCCGCTCATGGCGATGATTACGGGTGACGAACCAGTTCTGATTCACGGCGATGAACACCAGCCCCGCCACCGTCGCGCTGGCAACGATGAGCAAGGTGTGGGCGACGCCCTCGACACCGATCAGCAGCAACTGCGGATTGAGCACGAACAGAAACGGCAGCAAGGCCATGCGCATCATGTAGCGAAACGCGATGATGCCGGTGCGCATCGGATTCGCCCCGGCAATGCTCGACGCGGCATAGGTCGCCAGGCCCACCGGCGGCAGGGCGTCGGCCAGCAAGCCAAAGTAGAACACGAACAGATGCGCGGCGATCAACGGCACCGGCACGCCGTTTTGCGCCGCCACGGTGACGATCACCGGCGCCATCAGCGACGACACCACGATGTAGTTGGCCGTGGTCGGCAAGCCCATGCCCAGCACCAGGCAGATCATCGCCACCAGCACCAGCATGACCAGCACGTTGCCACCGGAGATCACCTCGACCACCTCCGACAGCACCAGGCCGATTCCGGTCAGCGTCACCGTGCCGACGACGATGCCGGCGGTGGCGGTGACCACCGCCACCGTCACCATGATGCGGGCACCGGTGCTCAACCCCTCGATCAGATCGTGCCACCCCTCGCGCCACGCCGCACCCAGGGCACCGGCATGCTCCCGATGCTCGCCACGCATCCACACCGCCAGCGCACGCTGGGTCAGCACCACGCCCATCAGCAACAGCGTCGCCCAGAACGCCGCGCGCGTCGGCGACAGGCGCTCCACCACCAGATTCCACACCAGCAGGCCCACCGGCAACACAAAGTGCGCACCCGACTTGAGCGCCGGCCCCGGCTCGGGCAGGCGCGTGATCCGTGCCTCGGCCGCTTCGCGCGTCAACATGTGCGGCGCGGCCACCCGCAGCAGCGCGAGATAGGCCAGCAGCAACAGCAACGCGATCAACCAGCCGCTGCCCGCCGGAAACAGCTGACGCACCCCGCCGGTCAGGATCGCCACCCCCGCCATCACCAGCAGCCCCGCGGCCAGCCCGGCCAGAAAACGCGTCGCGGTGCGCTGCCAGCTGCTCGAGCGAAGCCGCGGCAGGCCGCGCAGATCGGCCTTCACCGACTCCAGATGGACGATGTAGAGCAGGCCCAGATACGAGATCAGCGCCGAGATCAGCGCATGACGCAGCACCTCGAGATAGGGGATGCCGACGTACTCCACCATCAGGAACGCCGCCGCGCCCATTACCGGCGGCATCACCTGGCCATTGACCGACGACGCCACCTCCACCGCCGCCGCGCGCTCCGGCGCCAGTCCGACCCGCTTGATCAACGGGATCGTCAGCGTTCCGGTGGTGACGACATTGGTCATCGACGACCCCGACACCAGTCCGGTGGCGGCCGAAACCCCCACCGCCGCCTTGGCCGGACCGCCACGCAGGTGGCCCAGCAGCGACATCGACGCCCGCACCAGCCACGCCGCGCCACCGGCCCGTTCGAGCAGCGCGCCGAACACCACGAACAGAAAGAGGAAGCCCGCCGACACCCCCAGCGCCACGCCGAACACCCCACCGGTGGATAGCCACAGATGGCTCATCGTCCGGCCCAGCGTCACCCCCTTGTGGGCAATCAGTTCGGGCGCATGCGCGCCGAAGAACGTGTAGCCAAACAAGACCGCGACCAGAAGCACCATTGCCGGTCCAAGCACCCGCCGGGTCGCTTCGAGGAGCAACAGCAGCCCGAGCACCGCGATCGTCAGATCGAACCACGCGGGATCGCCCGGATGCGCGGCCAGATAGCGGTGAAACAACGCGAGATAGCCGGCACAGAACGCACCGAGCAGTCCGGGCAGCCAACCACGGCATTGCGCCCATACCCCATGCCAGCCAACGGATCGCGGAGCGCCTCGCCCCACTCCTCCAGCCCCGCTCAATCCGCGCACCGGGTGCAGCACGTACACCAGCAGCAGCGCAAAAGCGAGGTGGATCGAGCGCACCCGCGTCTCGCCGAGCAGCAACACCCCGGTGTCGATCGGCAGCGGCGAGGCCACCCACAGCTGAAACAGCGCCCATGTCAGCGCGATCCACCCCGCCACCCCAAGCCGGGTCGGCAGCGGTCGATCGACATTCACGTTGGCACTGTGCTCACGCATGCGGCATCCTCGTGCGGGAACGGTTGGCGGTTCGTCGTTCAGCCCGCAGTGTATCCCGGGACCGCGCACCCGCACGAACGTGGACGCGACCAGCGCAAGACCGGGACTACGCCTTCAGGGAATTCCGCTGCTATCGACCATCAATCTGATACAAACTCAAGCTACTTGATCAAGTAGCTTGACGATCATGAAACAGGGGCAACTTTCCTAATAATGGTGATCTTTTGGTGACTACTATGATCCGGTTTCATGGTATACAATTTGTTACTCCATCTATTTAAAGTGGCCAGATATGAGATCTGTACTTTCGAACACCGTGTTGGCACTTGGTTTGAGTGTCTCAGCAACTTTGGCAAGCGCGCAGTCTCTTTACATCAACGACCCTGCAGAGTTCGGAACACGTCTCGATATCGTCAGTGTTTGCGACGATTGCTACGAAGAAGTTTCCTTTACCGGCGTTGACCAGAGCTTTGAGTTTTTTGGCAACACCTACTCGACAGCATTTGTCACTTCCAACGGAATTGTCAGTTTCGGATCGGGTTACTCCGGCTTCAGCCCGCAGCCGCTGGACACTCAAGAATTTGTCCCAATGATCGCAGGATTGTTTACTGACCTTGATGCCAGGCCAGTGCGTTCAAACATCTATCTGAACGACTCAACACCTGGACAGCTTGTGATCACATGGGAGAATATGTCGACTTTTAGCCAGGATTCAACCAATAGCACCTTTCAGGTGGTGATTCGCTCTGATCAATTTACAGTGCCCGCAGGGGAAGGAAAAATCGGATTCTTTTTCGGAGAAATCGAAAGCCCTAGAGACGCATCAGGTGGCTTTGGTGACGGATTGCCCGAATCAAATCCGGGTGAGATCTCGCTGTTCTTTGGGCCAGCGACCGAACAGAGTTTTGCCCCTTCAAGGTGGTTCAACCTGGGAGCAGGCGGAGTGCCTGTCGACCCCGATAACTCGACAGATTCAGATCATACAATTCAACCAATTCCAACTCTCGGAGAGTGGGCAATGATCGGGCTTGTAGCACTTATGGCTGTATTCGGAGTTGGACGTGTAAGGGGAAGTAGATATCAATCATAGGTCTGCGGACTCTTGTCCATGGTAACCAAAGAAGAAGTGCTAAAACGACCTTAGCTGAACGTGGATCGAAGCTGGCTCGAAGTTCAGTTGAACGGCAGATGGGCGCTAGACTTGTTGGATTGCGACGTACCCTATCGTTGATTCAAGCACCGCCCGGCAGGAATCGATCAAGATACTGCCGGGTTCAGGCATAACATCCCCGTTGTTGGAGACGTGAAGGCGGCCCGGAGAAAACGGCGCTTTCGCAAATTCGCCGGTATCCGTAGGCACTGCGCTTCGTCCTGTTCATGTTCGCCGGCCTTCTCGCCATCGCACTCCCGTGGCTCACCCTGGCCGAATTTTCACCCGGTGCGCCCGATAAACTCGCACCTCACATATTGCTCGTGCAGGGTCCGCTGTACTTAACATTGTCCTCCTGGATCCGGTTCATCACCCTGGCTCACCTACGCCGACACTTTGGCATCTGACCAAAGACAACACACAACAACATCGGACGAAGCCCCACAACGACAACCAAAATGGGGATAATCCACAACCATGGATCGAGTCATCCCACGTCTGCTCCGGCCCACGCCCCTGGCGTCGTGTCGCTCGCGCACGTGTCGGTATGACCCCTTCCAGGCGTTTTCGCGGTCTGTGTACCGCCCCTGACCACCGCCGGGCTTGACCGGCGGCACTGTGATTAAACCCCGGTGCATCCCGCCCCGGGGTGGCTGAACGTCGGCTGGCCACCCGCGGCCGGGGTTCGACAATCGGGAGCACAATTCAATGCAACATTCCGGATCTGCCTCGCGCAGAGGCTTTCTGCTTTCCGCCACCGCGCTCGCGGTCGCATCCGCCTTCACCTTCGTCACCCCCGCCGTCGCGCAGCACCCCCCCGCGAAACTCATCATCACCGCCATTCCCGACGACGGCGACGCCGACCGCATGCGCGAGAACTTCGGCGCGCTCGCCCGCCACCTCGGGGACGCGGTCGGCATCCCGGTCGAGTACATGCACGTCGAAAACTACGCCGCCAGCGTCACCGCGCTGGCCACCGGCCGTGCCCACGTCGCCTGGCTGGGTGCCGTCACCACCGCCCAGGCCTACATGCAGATGGGTGAGCGCATGACAGTGCTCGGCTGTCGCGACATCGACAAGGGCTTCGTCACCTACTACATCGCCAACCCCGCCACCGGCCTTGAAACCGTGGCCAATCTCGGCGAACTGGCCACCGCGGCGCAGGGCAAGGGCTGGAGCTTCACCTTCGGCAGCAAGAGCAGCACCTCCGGCCACATGATGCCGCGCAAGTTCTTCCTCGACGAAGCCGGCACCGCGCCGGAACAGGTGTTCCGCACCGTCGCCTACTCCGGCAGTCACGACGTCGTGATGCAGATGGTCGCCGACGGCACGCACGACATCGGTGCGCTCAACTACGCCTCGTGGGACAAGGCCGACGACGAACTCAAGGCGCGCGCGCCCATCGTCTATACCTCGCCGCCGTTCACCAACTACGCGCTGGTCGCGCGCAGCGACCTCGGTGCCGAGTTGATCGAGCAACTGCGCAGCGCCCTGCTCGCCATCGACGACAGCAGTGAAGAAGGTCGCGCCGTGCTCGGCTACCTCAAGGCCGGCAAATTCATCGAGGCGGACATGGCCGAGTGGATGGGCTACGTCGAACTGCTCGAATCCGGCATCGACATCGGCGGGTAAAAAAACAACCAGCAAAGCGACTCGAAAAGCCACCCGGCATCAAGAACCATGCAAAGCGTAGCGGGCCGGTGATGGCTGTCATCCTGGCGGCGACTTTGCCCGAGCGCATGCCGCTGTTGCCGAGCGTAGCGGCCGCGATCCCTGTTGTCTGAGCGCGCAGCGCGAGTTCAGGGATCGCAGCGAAGCGAGGCTTACAGCGGCAGCGCGAGCGGCATCGGAGCCGACGGGGTGGCAGTCATCACCGGTGCGCGGCCCTTCGGCACCAGGGCACCTCCTGCACCCCGAACACTCCGCAACTCCGCAACTCCGCAACTCCGCAACTCCGCAACTCCGCAACTCCGCAACTCCGCAACTCCGCAACTCCGCAACTCC
>ERZ869909.699-NODE-699-length-34303-cov-5.383480_pt1 | contig 34303 bp, 33 predicted proteins | sample MGYA00520892_ERZ869909 | MGnify/ENA primary metagenome ERZ869909 (study PRJEB32215, sample SAMEA104723947) | bioreactor metagenome | biome: bioreactor; feature: anaerobic bioreactor; material: water | place: China | collected 2015-03-12 ...
TCGACGATGTTGATACGCGCGCCCTTCCACTCAACAGAGGTGGCTTTGGCCAGAATGGTGATACCGCGCTCACGCTCGATATCATTGGAATCCATCGCGCGTTCGGTGGTCGCCTGACCCTCACGGTAGACGCCGGATTGTTTCAGTAGCTCGTCCACCAGCGTGGTCTTGCCGTGGTCAACGTGTGCGATGATCGCGATATTGCGAAGGTCCATGAATTCTGCCTTTGATGCTGCGCCGCCGCGATAGCGCAGAAGGGGCGCAAAGGCCAGTCCGGAATGCGCCTATGGGCGGATCAGGTGCCGATATAGCGGTCGCGGCGGTGGTTGATGCCCAGGATCGCATTCACCACCACCGCGCCGATCAGCGAATAGAGCACCAGCCGCGGCTCCAGCACCAGAAGGGCGGCGGCAAAGAGCAGCGCGTCAAAGCCAAGCTGCACCCAGCCCGCTTGCACGCCCAGCCGCTCCTGCGCGTAAAGCGCCACGATCCCCACGCCGCCGAGGCTGGCGCCATGACGAAAGATCGCCAGCAACCCGGCGCCGGTGACGCAGCCGAACAGCAGCGCCGCCACTCCGGGGCTGAGATGCGCGAAGCCGACGAATTGCGGCAAGAGCGCCGCGAAGCCCGACAGCAGCGCCACGGCGAGGAAGGTCTTGAGCGTGAAGCGCGCGCCCATGCGGGCAAAGGCCAGCACATAGAAGGGCAGGTTGACCACGAAGAACACCGGCGCGAAGCCCCAGCCCGTGACATAGGAGATCAGCACCGCCAGCCCTGCCGTCTGCCCGGTCACCAGCCCGGCCGAGGTCAGGATCACCAGCCCGAAGGCGCACATCAGCGTGCCGAAGAGCAGCCCCTGGGCATCATCGAAGGCACTGTGGCGGGGCAGTGGGTTCAATGTGTTGCGCTCTGCGAGAAGAGGTTGATGACCACGATGCCGCCGATGATCATCGCCAGTCCGATCACCGCCGGCAGATCGAGCTTCTGGCCGAACATCAGATAGCCGATGGCGGCGATGAAGCAGATCCCCAGTCCCGACCAGACCGCATAGGCGATGCCAACGGGGATGAACTTGAGCACCATGGCCAGCAGGTAGAACGAGGCCCCATAGGCCAGCACCACGATCAGCGACGGCCCGGGACGGGAGAATTGCTGACTGGCCTGCAAGGCCGTCGTGCCGATGGTTTCAAACAGGATTGCCGCGCCAAGAAAGAGCCAATGCATCGTCGCCTCCGGGGTTGCGCCGCCGGTCTGGCAGGTTTTTCGGGCCGGGGCAAGGAGGGGGGCCGAACGCGAAACGGCGGTGCAAGCGCGCCCCGCCGTTCGAGTGGTTTCAGCCGCTTCAGGGCAAGATCAGCCCTTGAGCGCCTTGTTCAGATATTCATCGACCTTTTCCAGATAGCCCATGGTGGTGAGCCATTTCTGATCGGGGCCAACCAGCAGCGCCAGATCCTTGGTCATGAACCCGTCCTCGACCGCCTGCACGGTGACGCGCTCCAGCGTTTCGGCGAAGCGCAGCAGCTGGGTGTTGTCATCGAGCTTCGCGCGGTGCTTCAGCCCGCCGGTCCAGGCATAGATCGAGGCGATGGAGTTGGTCGAGGTCTCCTTGCCGGCCTGATGCTGGCGGTAGTGGCGCGTGACGGTGCCATGCGCGGCCTCGGCCTCGACGGTCTTGCCATCGGGGGTCATCAGCACCGAGGTCATCAGGCCCAGCGAGCCGAAGCCCTGCGCCACGGTGTCGGATTGCACATCGCCATCGTAGTTCTTGCAGGCCCAGACATAGCCGCCCGACCATTTCATGGCGCAGGCCACCATATCGTCGATCAGCCGGTGCTCATAGGTGATGCCGGCGGCCTTGAACTTCTCTTCGAACTCTTCCTCATAGACCTTCTGGAACAGATCCTTGAAGCGGCCGTCATAGGCCTTGAGGATGGTGTTCTTGGTCGACAGATAGACCGGCCAGCCAAGGCTGAGGCCGTAGTTCATGCTGGCGCGGGCGAAATCGATGATCGACTGGTCGAGGTTGTACATCGCCATGGTCACGCCGGAACCGGGCGCCTGGAAGACCTCGCGCTCGATCACCTCGCCGTCGTCGCCGACGAACTTGATGGTCAGCTTGCCCGGCCCGGGGAAGCGGAAATCGGTGGCGCGATACTGATCGCCGAAAGCGTGACGGCCCACCACGATGGGCTGGGTCCAGCCGGGCACCAGACGCGGCACGTTCTGGCAGATGATCGGCTGGCGGAAGATCACCCCGCCGAGGATGTTGCGGATCGTGCCATTGGGCGAGCGCCACATCTGCTTGAGGCCGAATTCCTCGACCCGCTGCTCATCGGGGGTGATGGTGGCGCATTTGACGCCGACGCCATATTGCTTGATCGCATTGGCGGCATCGACGGTGATCTGGTCATCGGTGCGGTCGCGCTCCTCGATGCCGAGATCGTAGTATTTCAGATCGACATCCAGATAGGGCAGGATCAGCTTTTGCTTGATGAAATCCCAGATGATGCGCGTCATCTCGTCGCCGTCGAGCTCGACGACGGGGTTCTCAACCTTGATCTTGGTCATGGGGCCTCCGCTTGGCATGAGTCGCTCGCCGCCTCTTAGACCAATTCGGCGCGCGGGGAAAGGTGGTATGCAATTGCATACCGGATTTCGGGGCCGGCGAGGCTCAGCGCATCTCGAATTGCTCGCGGATCACCGTCACCTCCAGCCGCCAGTTGCCGGCGCCCTCGGAATGCCAGTCATCAATCCGCAGATCGGTGCCGGGGCTGGTGAGCATCAGGTTGCGCGGATCATCGGGGATGGACCAGGCTTGGCGGTCGCGGTGAAAGGTCAGCGGGCGGTCAAAAGCGCCGCCGGCGCCGCGCAGAAAGGTGTCGATGCCGCGCAGCGGGCCACGGCTGGTGAAATCCACCTCGATCCAATGCAGGGCGGGATGACCCAGAAGATCGAACTCAAAGCCGATTTCAAGCAGCTGCGAGTCGTGGCGGCTGAACATGCTGTCAATCCTGATCCGCCGGTGTTGCAGGGTCACCGGGGCCTGAAGACTGAAGCCGCCGCGCGCATCGGTGGTCAGCATGCGCCCGGCGCCGGGCTGCCGCGGGGTGGCATCGCTGCCCAGCACCAGGCGGAAGGGCTCGCCGGCCATGGGTTGGCCGCGCCCGTTCTGCATCACGCCGCGCAACTCCAAGCGGTCGCTGGCCTTGGCCGGGTTGGCGGCGATTGCCGGGGCCAGAAAGGCGCCCAGCAGAAGGCTGGCCCAGCGGGCAGGGCGCGGCTTTGGCACGGGGCATCCTCGGTTGCGGCGGTCGGGGGCGAGCATGCCACGCCAATCGCCGCCGACAAAGCGCCTTCTTCGCAATGTGGCCGGTGTCCGCGCCCCCTTTCCTTTCCCCGCGCATCGTGAAATAGGGACGTGCCAAACGAATTCCCCTGCACAGGAGCGCAAGCATGCAGATTCGTGAGGCCCTCACCTTTGATGATGTTCTGCTGGTGCCCGCGGCATCGAGCGTGCTGCCCTCGCAGGCTGATACCGCGACGCAGGTGACCCGTGCCATCCGGCTCAATATTCCGCTGATGTCCTCGGCGATGGATACCGTGACCGAGGGGCGCATGGCGATTGCCATGGCGCAGGCGGGCGGAATGGGGGTGATCCACCGCAATCTCGACCCCGAGGCCCAGGCGCGCGAGGTGCGCCGGGTGAAGCGTTTCGAATCCGGCATCGTCTATAGCCCGATCACGCTTTCGCCCGATCAGACGTTGGCCGATGCCCGCGCGCTGGCCGAGCGCTACAATGTCACCGGCTTTCCGGTGGTCGATGGCGGGGGCCGGGTGGTGGGGATCGTCACCAACCGCGACATGCGCTTTGCCACCGATGACCGCACGCCGGTGCATGCGATGATGACCGCCGACAATCTGGCTGTGCTGCGCGAGCCCGCCGACCGCGAAGAGGCGCGCAGCCTGATGCAGGCGCGGCGGATCGAGAAGCTGCTGGTGGTCGATGCCGCAGGCAAGCTGACCGGGCTTCTGACGCTCAAGGACGCCGAGAAGGCGGTGCTGCATCCGATGGCTTGCAAGGACGCACTGGGCCGGCTGCGCGTGGCGGCGGCGACCACGGTGGGCGATGCCGGCTATGAGCGCTCGGCGGCGCTGATCGAGGCCGGGGTGGACCTGCTGGTGATCGACACCGCGCATGGCCATTCGGCCTCGGTGGCGGAAGCGGTCGAGCGCGTCAAGGCGCTGTCCAACGAGGTGCAGGTGGTGGCCGGCAATGTGGCCACCGCCGAGGCGACGCGGGCGCTGATCGGCGCCGGGGCGGATGCGGTGAAAGTGGGGATCGGGCCGGGCTCGATCTGCACCACGCGCATCGTGGCCGGTGTCGGCGTGCCGCAATTGACGGCGATCATGGATGCGGCGGGCGCGGCTGGCGATATTCCGGTCATCGCCGATGGCGGGATCAAGTATTCGGGCGATTTCGCCAAGGCGATCGCCGCCGGGGCAAGCTGCGCGATGGTCGGCAGCGCGATCGCCGGCACCGATGAAAGCCCCGGCGAGGTGATCCTTTACCAGGGCCGCAGCTACAAGAGCTATCGCGGCATGGGCAGCCTTGGCGCAATGGCGCGCGGTTCGGCCGACCGCTATTTCCAGAAGGATGCGGCCTCGGACAAGCTGGTGCCGGAAGGGATCGAGGGGCAGGTGCCCTACAAGGGGCCGGTTGGCGGGGTGATCCATCAGATGGTTGGCGGGCTGCGCGCGGCCATGGGCTATACCGGCTGCGCCACCGTCGAGGAGATGCGCCGCAACTGCCAGTTCGTGCGCATCACCGGCGCCGGGCTGAAGGAAAGCCATGTGCATGATGTGCAGATCACCCGCGAAAGCCCGAACTACCGGCTGGGCGGCTGATCCTTGAAACCGGGGGCAGGCCTCACCACTTGAGGGGAAAGCTTCAGGGAGCCTGTTCATGACATCTTCGGACGAGAATGCCGGCGCAGGGCGCTCCGCCGCACCCCCGGGAACGCAGGACGAAGCCGGGCAGGGGCGCAAGCTCTGGCCACGCATCCTGTGGATGGCGGTCATCGCATTGATGATCAGCCTGGCGCAGACCCTGCTTTTCGCCATCGCGCTGGTGCAGGTGCTGATCATGGCGCTCAGCCGCGGCGAGCCCAACGAGCGCCTGGCCGAGGCCGGCACGGTGATCGGCGACTGGGTGGCGAAGGCCGCGCGGTTCAATACGGTCGCCAGCGAGGAAAAACCCTGGCCCTGGGCGCCGCTGCGCTAGGGCGGGCGACCTGCACTGGGGCGGGCGGACCTTGCCCCCATCGAGGGGGCGCGGCCCGCCGGGGGCTGCCTGCCCCCGCCGCCCGTTCCGGGCGCCCCCGGGGATATTTGTGGCACAAAGACCGGCAGGACGGGTATCGGCAATGAAAAGGGCAGGCGCCTTGCCTGCCCTTTGTCTTTCATGGTTTTTGTCGCTCAGCGCCCGCGGATGCGCGGATCGAGCGCGTCACGCAGCCCGTCGCCGATATAGTTGACGCTGAGCACGGTGAGCGAGATCAGCAGCCCGGGCATGATGGCGCGCGAAGGGTATTGCTGCAGATAGTCGATCCCGTCGCTGACCAGCCGGCCCCAGGTGGGGAAATCGGGCGGGAAGCCGAGGCCGAGGAAGCTGAGCGCGCTTTCGGTGATGATGGCTGTGGCGATCATCAGCGTCGCCGAGACCATCACCGGCGAGAGCACATTGGGCAGCACATGCCGCCCGATCACCCGGCGCGGCGGCGTGCCGATGGAGCGCGCCGCCAGGACATATTCACGCTCCTTCAGCGCCAGCACGTCACCGCGCACGATCCGCGCGGTCTGCATCCAGCTGGTGATGCCGATGGCGGTGACGATCATGATGAACATGCCCAGCTCGATACCGAACAGCGACGACAGCCGCTGGCGGAACAGCATGGACATGACCAGCAGGAGCGGCAGCAGCGGCAGCGCAAGGAACAGATCGGTCAGGCGCATCAGGAGGCCGTCGACGCGGCGGAAATAGCCCGCCACCACGCCGATCAGCGTGCCCAGCAGCACCGAGAGCACCATCGCCGCCATGCCCACCGCCAGGCTGACCTGGCCGCCCTTCATCATCCGGGCCAGCATGTCGCGGCCCAGCTGATCGGTGCCCAGCGGATGGGTCCAGCTGAAGCCCTGATTGCGCGAGCGGATGTTGATATAGGTGGCGTCATGGATCCACAGCAGCGGGCCGATGAAGCAAAACAGCACGATCAGCACGAAGACGCACATGCCGATCAGCGCGCCCTTGTGGGTCTTGAACTGATCCCAGACATCCCACCACTGGTTGCGCGGCGGGCGGAAGGCGGCGCTGGTATCGATGATGGGTGTCTCAGTCATAGCGGATCCTGGGGTCGAGGATGGCATAGAGCAGATCGGCGATCAGGTTGAACAGCACGATCAGGATGGCAAAGACCACCGACAGCGTCAGCACCATGGGAATGTCGCTGGCATAGATGGCGGTGATCAAGAGCTGGCCCAGCCCGTTCACGCGGAAGATGGTCTCGGTGATGATGGCGCCGGTGAAGATGGTGGGAATGCCCAGCGCGATCACCGTCACCACCGGGATGAGCGAGTTGCGCAGCACATGCACATTGACCACCACGCGCTCGGTCATGCCTTTGGCGCGGGCGGTGCGGACATAATCCTGGTTGAGGTTGTCGAGCATCGAGGCGCGCATGAAGCGGCTGATCTGGGCGGCGTTGTAGAGCGTCAGCACGAAGACCGGCATCGCCATCTGGCGCAGCTGCTTGAGAAAGCTCTCCCAGCTGTTCACCACCAGCGTGGTATCATAGATGATCGGGAACCAGCCCAGCCAGACGGCGAAGATCAGCATCAGCAGCGGGCCGGTGAAGAAGGTCGGCAACGAGAAACCCACCATCGACACGAAGCTGCCGGTCTGGTCGAACCAGCTATACTGGCGATAGGCCGAATAGACCCCGATGGGCACCGCCAGCAGGATACCCAGCAGATAGGACAGCCCCACCACCCAGAGCGTCTGCGGCAGGCGCTGGGCGATGATGTCTGCCACCGGCGAGCGGGTCTGCCAGCTGAGAATCCGCTGGCCCTCCAGCGCCACGTTCCAGCCGGTCATGTTGGCCAGCACATGGCTGGGTTCGATGACCGCGAACATGTAAAGCCATTTGTAGAAGCGGATATACCAGGCCTCGCCCAGCCCCAGCGCCAGGCGCATGGACTGGCGCACCTCGGGCGGGATGGTGAGCGGCATGTCGGCGAGCGGGTCACCGGGTGACAGTTCCAGGAGCAGGAAGATCACCAGAGCGATGAACAAAAGCGTCGGGATCGCCAGCAGCAGCCGTCGCAATGTGTAGTTGAACATGGGAGGGGGCGCCTTGGTTCAGCGTTCTGTAAAGGGCCGCCCCGCCGGAAGGGGGGGCGGCCCCGGTTCAGTTTCCGATTACTCGGCGCGATACCATTCGTGGACATTCCACATTTCGGTATCCCAGGTGTTCAGACGCACGCCACCCAGATTGTTGGCATGGGCCGAAACCCGGCCGCGCGAGACCAGCGGGATGATGACATATTCCTGCATCAGGATGTCATTCAGCTCACGGCCGATGCGGGCCCGCTCTTCCAGGTCGGCGGTCTGCGCCAATTCGCGGTGCAGGGCGTCATAACGCTCGTCACAGAAGCGGTTGATGTTCTCGCCCTGCCACTGGGTGGCCGGACGCGGCTCCAGACCGCAGCGATAGGCGCCCAGATATTGCTCCGGGTCGGTGCCAGCGAAGTTGTTGGCATACATTTCGACATCGGCATAGAACTTCTGGAACGTGTCCGGCGAGCCGGGGTCGCCACCGAAGAACACCGAGGCCGAGACATTGCGCAGATTGGCCTCGACGCCGATCTCACGCCACCACTGCTGGATCAGCGCCTGGAAATCCTGACGCACGGCGTTGGTCGAGGTCAGGTAGTCCAGCACCAGTCGCTGACCGTCGGCATTGACGCGGATGCCATCGGCGCCCGGGGTCCAGCCGGCTTCCTCCAGCAGTTCGCGCGCGCGGTCCTGATCCTGCTCAAGGCAGTTGTCATTGGCCGTCGAGCGGAAGATCGGCGGGTTCGGCACCAGGTTGCAGGCGGCTTCGCCGGTGGGGCCATAGCCGATCTCGACCAGCAGTTCGCGATCAATGGCGCGGCTGAGCGCCTCGCGCACGCGGATGTCGGTCAGGATCGGGTGCGGCGCCTCGCGGGTCGAGCGGATATCGGCCGGCAGATCGGGCGAAGGATCGGTCATGTTGATCTCGATCCGCTCGACCAGCGTGCCGAAGGCAACGATCGGCTGGCCACGCCCGCCACGGGCGATCTCGGCGATCACATCCGGTGCAAGCTGCAGGTTCCAGGCGTAGTCCATCTCGCCGGTTTCCATCACCGCACGCGCCGCCGAAGTGGCATCGCCGCCGCCCCGGAAGGTCATGGTTGCGAAGGCCGGCTGGTTGGGATCGCGGTAGTTCTGGTTGGCTTCGAGCTGGATCACGTCATTGGGCCGGAAATCGGTCACCACGAACGGGCCGGTGCCGATCGGATAGAAATTGGCCTCGGTGCATTCGGGGGCACGCGCGCCCAGGCATTCGGCGAATTGTGCCGCCTGGATGATCGGCGTGTAGGGGCCGACGAAGACCGAATAGGGCACGGGCTTGGGCACCGAGAAGTTGATGCGGATGGTCAACTCGTCAAGCGCCTCGACCGATTCGACATCGTTGAAGTAGCGCAGCGAGGCGCAACCACCCTCGGGATGCATGCAGTATTCGGCACTGAACACTGCATCGGCCGAGGTCACCGGCGTGCCATCGGACCACACGAGGCCTTCGCGCAGGCGCCAGGTGATCGAGGTCAGATCCTCGGACACGCCGCCGTTCTCCACGGTCGGGATTTCTTCGGCCAGCCAGGGAACCAGCATGCCTTCTTCATCGTAGCGCGCGAGTGGTTCAAGAATGATGTTGGCGCTGTCCACATCCTTCGTGCCGCCCGAGAGATACGGGTTCAGGATCGACGGCGCTTGCCAGTAAATGATGCTGACATGGCCGCTCGATCCGCGCTCGGCCATGGCCGAGGCGGGGATCAGCGCCACCGCAGCGGCTGCCCCCAGAAGGGCGATTTTCCGTTTCATGCATCCTCTCCTTGTTGGATACTGGTCTGGTTGTGCTCATGCCTCGCGGCGCCGGTTGGCCCGGCCTTGGTATTATTGTCCAGCAGATGGCAGGCGGCGAAATGGCCCGGCGCGTATTCGCGGTATTCGGGCTCGATCTCGCGGCAGATATCCATGACCTTGGGGCAGCGGGTGCAGAAATTGCAGCCCTTGGGCGGGTTGGAGGGCGAGGGCACATCGCCCTTCAGCACGATCCGGTCCTTGCGGTTTTCCATCGAGGGGTCGGGCTCGGGCACGGCCGACATCAGCGCCTCGGTATAGGGATGCAGCGGCTGGGCATAGAGCGCATCCACCGGCGCCAGTTCGATGATCTTGCCCAGATACATCACCGCCACGCGGTCGGCGATATGCTTGACCATGCTCAGATCGTGGCTGATGAACATATAGGTCAGGCCGAACTGATCCTGAAGTTCCTCCAGCAGGTTGACCACCTGCGCCTGAATCGACACATCCAGCGCCGCGATCGGCTCGTCGCAGACGATGAACCTGGGATTGAGCGCCAGCGCGCGGGCGATGCCGATGCGCTGGCGCTGCCCGCCCGAGAACGCATGCGGATAGCGGTTGGCGAAATCGCGGTTGAGGCCCACGGCATCCATCAGCTCGTAGATGCGTTCGAGTTTCCTGGCGCGGTTCCAGTCGGTATGTTCGTCGAGGGGCTCGCCGATGATGCCGGCCACCGTCATGCGCGGATTGAGGCTGGCTTGCGGGTCCTGAAACACCATCTGCATGCTGGGGCGCTTGCGGCGCAGCTTTTCCGGCGCGAGCTTCGCGATATCCTCGCCCTCGATCACCACCGAGCCTTCAGTCAGTTCGTAAAGCCGCAGCACGGCGCGCCCGCAGGTGGACTTGCCGCAACCGGATTCGCCCACGATGCCAAGCGTTTCGCCCTCATAGATGTCGAACGACACTCCATCGACCGCCTTCACGTTGCCGACCTGACGCCGCAACAGCCCACCGTAAATGGGGAAATACAGTTTCAGGTCATGCACTTCGACAAGCTTGCGGCGCGCGGGTTCGGTGCCGGCAGCGGTGCCGGCGCCAGGCGCTTCTTGGGTGGCGCTCATTGCGCGGCCTCTCGGTGGTCCCAGTGACAGGCGACATCATGGCCCGCGCCGATCGGGCGGCGGGCAGGGTTCTCGCGGGCGCAACGCTCGAAAGCATGGGCGCAGCGGGCGCGGAACGGGCAGGCGGCGGGATGCGCGGCCAGGATCGGTGGCTGCCCCTCGATGACGCGCAGCTTCTGATCGCGCGTGCCGTGCAGCTTGGGCACGGTCTTGAGCAACGCGCGGGTATAGGGATGCGCCGGGTTGGCGAACAACTCGCGCACCGGCCCCTGTTCGACGACCTGCCCGCCATACATCACCATCACCCGGTCGGCGATGCCGGCAATGACGCCCAGATCATGGGTGATCCAGATGATCGCCATGCCCAGCTTCTGGCGCAGTTCCTTGACCAGTTCGAGGATCTGCGCCTGGATCGTCACATCAAGCGCCGTGGTCGGCTCGTCGGCGATCAGCACCTTGGGGTCGCAGGCCAGCGCAATGGCAATCATCACCCGCTGCCGCATGCCGCCGGAAAACTGGTGCGGGAAGTCCTTCAGCCGTCGGCGGGCATCGGGGATGCCAACCAGTTCAAGCAGTTCCACCGCGCGATCGCGGGCAGCAGCGCGGTTCATGCCCATATGTTTGCGCAGCGGCTCCATCAGCTGGAACCCCACGGTGAACACCGGGTTGAGCGAGGTCATCGGGTCCTGAAAGACGAATCCCACCTCCCGGCCGCGCACGGCGCGCATTTCCTCGGCGCCGATCCTGAGCAGGTCGCGCCCGCCCAGCATCACCTGGCCTTCGCGCACCTCGGCGGGGGGTGAAGGCAGCAGACCCAGCAGCGACATCATGGTCACCGACTTGCCCGAACCGCTCTCGCCCACCACGCCCAGCAATTCGCCGGGGCGCAGATGAAAACTGACTGAATTGACTGCGTGAATGTCGCCTCCGCGGGTGCGGAAAACGGTCTTCAGGTCCTTGACATCAAGAACTGGCATAGCCCCATCGGGCATATATCCGTCCCTCCCCAGGGAATGTTTTTTGTCGTTGCGGCCCGTGCCGTTTTTTTTGGCATCGTTCCGGTATGGGCCGCACCTTTACAACAAACCGTCAGGTCGGCAAGCAAAAAACCCGCCCCGGTGGCGCTCGGTTCGCGCTGGTCGTTAACGCTCACGGCAGGGGTGCTTGACGATCCCCGGACGGGCTGGTTCTGTTTCAAGCGGGCCAGCTTCGGCCCGGTCAATGCGAAGGTGACGCATGCAATCCCCCGAAACGCTCCCGGCGCGCGAAATTCTCGCATCGCTCGTCGGCTTCCCCACGGTGAGCCGTGATTCGAACCTGCCGCTCATCGACTGGGTGGAGCGTTATCTGGCCGCGCATGGGATTATTTCGACGCGCGTTCCCTCGCCCTGCGGCTCCAAGGCGCATCTTTATGCGCAGGTCGGTCCGGCGGTTTCGGGCGGCGTGATTCTCTCGGGTCATTCGGATGTCGTGCCGGTCGATGGCCAGGACTGGAGCAGCGATCCCTGGGTGCTGACCGAACGTGACGGGCGGCTTTACGGGCGCGGCGCCTGCGACATGAAGGGCTTCGTGGCGCTGGCCATCGCCGCCATGGTCGAAGCGCGCGACCGGCCGTTGAAACGGCCGCTGCAACTGGCGCTTTCCTATGACGAGGAGGTCGGCTGCATGGCTGTCGCCGCCCTCGTCGAGGCGATGGCCGCCGATCTGCCGCGTGCCGCTTCGGTGATTGTCGGTGAGCCGTCGATGATGAAGGTGGTCAGCGGGCACAAGGGCGGGCTGGGCTTTGCCGTCACCGTCACCGGCTTCGAGGTGCATTCATCGCTGCAACCCTACGGCGTAAGCGCGATCCACGAGGCGGCACGGTTGATCCAATGGGCCAATGACCGCAACGCCGAGAGCGCCGCCGCCACGCCCGGGCCGCTGGCCGCGCCGTTCGACCCGCCCTGGACCAATGTGCATGTCGGCATGATCAGCGGTGGCACGGCGCATAACATCACCGCGCGTCACTGCGAATTCGTCATCAGTTTCCGGCTGGTGCCCGGCGATACCGCCGAAGGTTGGAGCGCGGGCCTGAAGGCCGAGGTGGCGCGGATCGAGGCCGGCATGCAGGCGGTGCATCCCGAAACCGGCATCACGCTTTCGCCGGTGTTTTCCATGCCGCCGCTCGGCCCCGAGGAGCAGGGCGCGGCCGAGGCGCTGGCCCGGCGGTTGACCGGCGACAACAGCCAGAATGTTGTCAGCTACGGCACCGAGGGTGGGCAGTTTCAGGTGCGCGGCTATTCGGCGGTGGTCTGTGGCCCCGGCGACATTGCGCAGGCGCATCAGCCCGACGAATACCTGACGCTGGAGCAATTCGCCGCCGGCCAGCAGTTCATGGCGCGCCTGCTCGATGACCTTTGCGCCTGATAATCGGGCACGGCCCGGGGCGCACCCCGGGCCAGGCAGGCAGCAGCTGCCTTTTTCGATTCAGAACCGGCGGTTCAGGCCGAAGCGCAGGCTGTGGTAATCGGGCGTGGCGCGGGTGGTGTGCACGCCGTCCGTCAGGTTGCGGCCGCGATACTGGGTGTAGCTGTATTCGCCGCGCATCGTCCAGTTGCCCTGGATCATGCGCTCATAGCCCACGCCCACCGAATAGCCGAGCGCCGTGTAACGGCTGTTGATATTCGAGGTCGCGCCGTCCGAGGCGGCATAGTTCACCCGCGCCGCGCTCAGCCCGGCGGTGGCATAGAACAGCCCCTCGCCGCTGGCCATGCCGATCCGGCCGCGCAGATCGGCCACCGGACGAATGCGCATCGAGGCGCTGCTCGCCCCGGCGGTGAAGGCATCGCGGGTCGGCATCAGGTTCAGCCCGGCCTCGACCCCGTAAACCATGTCGCCGCGCTGCCAGTTATGGCCCAGTTGCCCGCCCAGCACCGCACCGCGCACCCTGAGCGTACCGATCACGCCCGGCGGGGCGGGGGCCAGTTGCACTCGGTCGCTGCCGCCGAAATTATAGCCCAGCGTGAAACCGTAATAGCTGCCTTCCCAGCTCTGCGTCATCGGGGCGGGGGCGTAGCGGGGCACGGCCACCGGCTCTTGCAGCGGTGCCATCGGGCCGCTCGCCAGCGCCGTGCCGGCACCCAGCGCCAGCGCGGTTGCCGCGGCTGCGGCACGCAAACAAAACTTCCGGCGCAGGCTGCGCCGCTTGTCGGAATTGGTCATCTGCTCACCCTCAAAGGTCTCGTGGCTTCTGACGAGCCACTGCAAACATTGTGACACAGGGCGATTCGGCTGTAAATTTCTATCTGGAATGTTGCGATAACAGCCGCGCGAGGGCCGGGTTCCGGTGCGGGTCGGGTGGTGTCCGATCGGGCCTTGCAGGTGGTCGGAATTCGGTTCAGTTTACACGTGAAGAAAAAGGGGGGTCTCATGCCGCTGAAGAACCGCTTCGCCGAATTGCATGCCGAAATCACCGCCTGGCGGCGCGATTTCCATGAAAACCCCGAGCTGCTTTATGATGTCCACCGCACCGCCGGGCTGGTTGCCGAGCGGCTGCGCGAATTTGGCTGCGACGAGGTGGTCGAGGGGATTGGCCGCACCGGGGTGGTCGGTGTGATCCATGGCCGCAGCCGGGCATCTGGCAAGGTGATCGGGCTGCGCGCCGATATGGATGCCCTGCCCATCGAGGAAATGACCGGCGCCGCCCATGCCTCGAAAGTGCCGGGCAAGATGCATGCCTGCGGCCATGACGGCCATACCGCGATGCTGCTGGGGGCGGCGAAATATCTGGCCGAGACGCGCCATTTCGACGGCTCGGTGGTGGTGATCTTCCAGCCGGCCGAAGAGGGCGGCGCCGGCGGCAAGGCGATGGTCGATGACGGCATGATGGATCGTTTCGGCATCCACGAGGTTTACGGCATGCACAACATGCCGGGCCTGCCGGCGGGACAGTTCGCCATCCGGCCCGGGGCGCTCCTGGCCTCGGCGGATGAATTTGTCATCACGCTGACCGGCAAGGGCGGGCATGCCGCCATGCCGCATACCACCATCGACACCACTCTGGCCGCCAGCCATGTGGTGGTCGCGCTGCAATCCATCGTGTCGCGCAATGTCGATCCGCTGGGCAATGTGGTGGTGACGGTGGGCAGCTTTCACACCGACAGCGTGGCCTCCAATGTGATTGCCCACAAGGTGGTGTTGCAGGGCACGGTGCGCACGCTCGATCCGGCGCTGCGCGATCTGGCCGAGGAGCGGTTGAAGGCCGTGGTGGGCAATACCGCCGCCGCCTATGGCGCCGAGGCGGTGGTGGGTTACCAGCGCGGCTATCCGGTGACGATGAACACCCCCGAAAACACCGATTTCGCCGCCGATGTGGCGCAGGAGGTGGCCGGTTCCGTCAACCGCGAGGTGAAGCCCCTGATGCCGGCGGAGGATTTCGCCTTCATGCTGGAGGCCCGGCCCGGCGCCTATATCTTCATCGGCAACGGCGACACGCCCATGTGCCACCATCCCGAATATGATTTCAACGACGAGGCGATCCCGGCTGGTTGCAGCTGGTTCGCCACCCTGGCCGAGCGACGCCTGCCGCTGGCCTGACCCTCAGAAAGGAAGACCGATGCCCGTCAAGAACCGCTTTGCCGAACTGCTGCCCGAAATCACCGCCTGGCGACGTGATTTCCACGAAAACCCCGAACTGCTGTTCGATGTGCATCGCACCGCCGGCATCGTGGCGGAAAAGCTGCGCGAATTCGGCTGCGACGAGGTGGTCGAGGGGATCGGGCGCACCGGGGTTGTGGGCGTGATCCGCGGCAACAAGACGGCATCAGGCAAGGTGCTGGGCCTGCGCGCCGATATGGACGCGCTGCCGATCTTCGAGGCCACCGGCGCACCGCATGCCTCCAAGGTGGCGGGCAAGATGCATGCCTGCGGCCATGACGGCCATACCGCCATGCTCCTGGGCGCGGCGAAATACCTGGCCGAGACGCGTAATTTCGACGGCACGGTTGTGGTGATCTTCCAGCCGGCCGAAGAGGGCGGCGGCGGCGGGCGCGAGATGTGCGCCGACGGGATGATGGCGCGTTTCGGCATTCAGGAGGTTTACGGCATGCACAACATGCCCGGGCTGCCGCTGGGCCAGTTTGCCATCCGCGAGGGCGCCTTCTTTGCCGCCACCGATCAGTTCAAGATTCATGTCGAGGGGCTGGGCGGGCATGCCGCCAAACCGCATGACACCATCGATACCACGGTAGTCGCCGCGCAGCTGGTCACCGCGCTGCAAACCATCGCCAGCCGCAACCATGACCCGGTGAAGAATCTGGTGGTTTCCGTCACCTCTTTCCGCACCGAATCGGAGGCCTTCAACGTCATTCCACAGCATGTGGAGCTGAAGGGCACCGTGCGCACCATGGACCCGGAAACCCGCGAAATGGCCGAAAAGCGCATCAAGGAACTGGCGGCGGGCATCGCCGGGGCCTTTGGCGCCAAGGCCGAGGTGACCTATATTCGCGGCTATCCGGTGATGGTGAACAGCCCCGAACAGACCGATTTCGCCGCGCAGATGGCCACCAGGGTCGCCGGCGCCTGCCATCCGGCGCCGCTGATCATGGGCGGCGAGGATTTCGCCTTCATGCTGGAGGAGCGCCCCGGCGCCTATATTCTGGTTGGTAACGGCGATACCGCGATGGTGCATCACCCGGAATATGATTTCGACGACAACGCCATTCCTGCCGGTTGCAGCTGGTGGGCCGAGATCGTCGAAAACCGCATGCCGGCCTGAGCTGGCTGATAATGTCGCCGGCCCGGTCCTGATACCGGGTCGGTGCAGAGGAACCCCCATGGAAGCCACCGCTGCCGATCTGCAAAGCCTGATCGCCCTGCGCCATGACCTGCACCGCCACCCCGAGCTTTCGGGCCAGGAGGGCGCCACCGCCGCGCGTATCGTGGCGGCACTTGCAGGCACCGGCGCGCGCATCGTCACCGGACTGGGTGGCACCGGCGTGGCGGCGGTGTTCGAGAGCGGCCAGCCCGGCCCCTCGGTGATGCTGCGCGCCGAGCTTGACGCGCTGCCGATCGTGGAGACCGGCTCGCCGCCCTGGCGTTCCACCCTGCCGGGCAAGGGCCATCTGTGCGGCCATGACGGGCATATGGCGATCCTGGCCGGCATGGGGCTGATGCTGGCGCGGCGGGGGCCGGCGCGGGGCAGGGTGGTGCTGCTCTTCCAGCCGGCCGAGGAAACCGGCGCCGGTGCGCGTGCCGTCATTCAGGATGCGCGCTTTGCCGCTCTGGCCTGCGACTGGGCCTTTGCGATCCACAACCTGCCCGGTGTCGAGCATGGCAGCGCCTGGCTGGCGCCGGGCCCGGCCAATTGCGCCTCGCTGGGGCTGGTGATGCAGTTCGAGGGCAAGACCTCGCATGCTTCGGTGCCCGAGGCCGGGGTCTCGCCCGCGCCGGTGCTGGCCCGGCTGATGCCGGCGCTGGCCGCTTTGGGGCCGGGCGGCGCGCTGGAACCCGGATACCGGCTGGCCACCGTCACTCATGCCCGGCTGGGCGAGCGCGCGCTGGGCATCGCGCCGGGCTGGGCAGAGCTGCTGGTCACGCTGCGCACGCTCGATGATGCCGGGCTGGAGGCACTGCTGCGCGAGGCCCGCACCCTCGCCGAGGCCGAGGCCCGCGCCGCCGGGCTGCGCTTCGCGCATCATGTCGAGGATCATTTCGCCGCCTGCACCAACCACCCCGAGGCCACCGCCCATCTGGCCGCTGCGCTCGATAGCTGCGGCATTCCACGCTCGGCCGGCACGCTGCCGCTGCGCGCTTCCGAGGATTTCGGCCTCTTCGGCAGTGTGTCGAAATCGGCCATGGTGTTTCTGGGCGCCGGGCGCGACCACGCCATGCTGCACAACCCCGATTACGATTTCCCCGACGATCTGATTGCGCCGGGCATGGCGATCTTCGCAGCCCTGGTGGAGCGGATCTGCCAGGCCTGACACCCGGATGGTCCGCGACGCGCTGTGCCGGTGGCAATGCACCCCGGTATTGCAGCGATTTCCTATCCGCGGCGCAATCGGCACCACGGCAACCGCCAAGGGCACCACCCCCAACCCTACCGCCTGCAATGCCAAAATTCCCCCTTGCGCCCGCCGCGCATACCCACTAAATCGCCCCCAAGACCCCAGCGCGGAGAGGTGCCGGAGTGGTCGAACGGGGCGGTCTCGAAAACCGTTGTGGGGGAGACCCCACCCAGGGTTCGAATCCCTGTCTCTCCGCCACTTGCCCCAGCGAAAGTGTTCTCCCAATCCGGCTGCGGCCGGATTTTTCCGTTGTTTTCGAGGGTTGTGCGGTTGGGGCTGAGCACTGGCAGTGGCTCCAGGTGGCCCAAAAGCGGTCTCTGAGGCCCGATATTCTCCGGACCTCATGACTGCGCCGGTTTGGTGAATTCTTCACAAGGCATTGAATTTGAACGGGTTAATCTCCTACTCGCTGAACACTTCGATTTCAGGGACATTCTTTGAGAAGGAACAGAAATCGAACCTTTGGTCGAATTACGAAGTGGCTGGGCTGTCCCTTCGATCCTCGAGTGGGACTTGTATGGTGACGCCCGATCATCGAGAAATCCCTGACCGTTTTCCGGCCAAGCGGTGCTTCTCATGTTCACGCCAACGGGGCACATGCGCTGTCATCAGCGCCTTGAAGACTTTGCCATGGTTGGGAACCCGTAGATGCAGCAACTCGTGTGCGATCACGAAGTCCTGGAAGCACTTCTCCTGATCGGCCAGGTCCTCGGCAAGTGTGATGATACCGCCGGTTGAGCATGATCCCCACTTGCGCGTCATGCGCTGGATTCGAACAATGCGCGGTGTCGCCTTCAGACGCTCACACCAGTAGTCGACCCGGGCACGGAGAGAGGCGCGTCGGTCTTCAGGACTCGGCATCGTGATCGCCGTCGAGCAGGATCGCCAGCACCAGATCTACAACCCGGCCGCGATCCTCTTTGCCAAGTCCGAGAAGCGGGCGGTAGAGGGTGGCGCGCAGCTTCCGACGCTCGTCGTCATTGACTCTGGCGTTCGGGAATCGATGCATCTCGGTTTCCGCGTCGCGCGCCAGCTCCATGGCAGAAATGCCGGCGTTTCGGAGAGGTTCGTCGTCCTTGAGGTTCCAGTAGACACCGAACGCTCGCGCGGAGAGCCCGCTATCCTTGGCGGCCTTGATCGCCTCATCCTTTTCCTTTGCCAACGCAGCCAGCATGTCCATGGCAGCGAGACCAGTGGTGTTTCGATTCTCCAGATCCTTCAGGATCCGCTCGGCCCGGTCCTTCAGCGACTGCAGAACCGGCGCTGTATCCGCCTCGTCCTCGATCTCCTTTTGAAGTCCGCGCACGAGGTTGAATACCTTGCCCTCATCCGAGCCAGGCTCGCCGCGCAGGCCTTCCAGCGTCTTGACGTCGAAGGTTACGGTCTTGGTCAGCTTACCTAGACCTTCCTGCGTGGCGCTCTCCTCGACCAGGCGGCGCGTCTTGTAGGCAAGGTCGGCGAGGTAGCCAACGCGGTCAGCATATGCATTTCGCACGGCAGCATAGAGCTGCGCGAGGCGCTTGAACGTTGTGATGTGATCGCGTAGTTCGGGCGACGGCGAGAGGATTTCCCATAAGGCTTCGATTTCCTTGTAGGCCTCAAAAAACGCCTTGCGCGGTTCAGGGTCAAGAAACCGGCCATACACCAGCTTCTCCAGCTTCTCGTCGGCGCTGCCCTCGTCCTCGACGTCGAGAAAGTCGCCCTTCGCCTTCTCGATCCTGCCAAGAAAATCCTGGAGCAAGAGGTCCAGATCCTCGATCACGCCACTGACGTCGGAGCTGTCGAACTGCAGGGCCTTCTTCAGCTCGCGGAGCACGCCCACGAAATCGACGACGAGGCCCACCCGTTTCTGTACCCCGTTGGCATCGACATAGGGGCGGTTAACCCGGGCGATGGCCTGTAGCAGCACGTGGTCGCGCATCGGCTTGTCGAGATACATGCAGTAGAGCAATGGCGCATCGTAGCCGGTTAGCAGCTTGTCGGTGACGATCAGGATCTTGGGATTTTCGTTCGGCTTCTTGAAAAGCAGCCTCACATCGGCTTCGCGTTCCGGCGATAGCTGAACCTCGGCGACCAGTGGGCGGTCAACCACGTCCGCTGCATTGTCCGTATACACTGCCTCGGACCACTCGGGCGGTAGCAGCCTGTCTAGCGCCCGTTTGTACTTGGCGCATGCTTCGCGGTTCACGCCGACCAGAAACGCCTTGTAACCGAGTGGGTGGACCTTCTCCCGGAAATGCTCGGCGACGAAGGCGGCAACCTTCTCGATGCGGTCGTCGGCGGTGAGGAAAGTGCGAAGGCCAACCGCGCGGTCGAGCACCTTGTTCAGCTCGTCAATATCAGTCACGCCCTCGGCAGCGGCGAGCTCAAAGAATTCCTTGTCCAGTCGCTCGGCGGGTACGGTCATCTCGCTCGGTGCCATGGTGTGGCGGATGGGGAGCGTGGTTTCGTCCTCGATCGACTCACGGATCGAGTATTTGTCGAGATAGCCCTGCTCGTCCTCGATGCCGAAGATCTTGAAAGTGCCTTCGCCCTGCGCCGTCTTGGCGATGGGTGTGCCGGTGAAGCCGATGATGGTCGCGTTCGGGACTGCGGCCATCATGTAGGTGCCGAGGTCCTTGGCGACCGAGCGATGTGCTTCGTCGATGAAGACGTATGTGTTCTCCCGGGTGTTGGCGTCTCTATCGATTCCCTCGAACTTGTGGATCATCGAGATGATCAGGCCGCGTTTATCGGTCTTGAGCAGATCCTGCACCTCGGTCTTGGAGTTGGCCCGCCAGACCGGGATATCCTGGCTCTGCATCTCGCCGAGCAGCTTCTCGACCCACCCCTTGAGCTGGCCTTCGAGCTCGGTGCGATCTACCACCAGGATGACGGTGGCGTTCTGGAAGCGCGCCTTGTCCTCAAGGATGAGGCGTGCGGCGGTAAGCAGGGTGAAGGTCTTGCCCGAGCCCTGTGTGTGCCACACGAGCCCACGTTTCTTGGCCTTGTCCTCACACCGCTCTACGATCTTGTCGACAGCGACACGCTGGTGCTGACGCAGGATGGATTTCCGCGTCTCACCGTCCTCGACATAGAACAGGATCCAGTCGCGGAGCGTGCGGAGGAAGTCGGTGGGCTCGAAGAATGCCTGAACCGCGAACTTGTAGGTCTCCTCGGGCTTCTGCTTCCAGCGCGCCATGTAACGGCGGTTGGCGTTCCAGGTCACGCCATACCAATAGTCGAGCAGATGCGTGACGTTGAAGAGCTGTGGCGTGCCGATCAGCTCGGGCGTCTCCTTCTCGTAGCGCTTGAGCTGCGTCACACCCCGATCGATGGCGCCGCCGTCCTTGGGGTTCTTGTGCTCAACGATGCAGACGGGAACGCCATTGATGACGAACATCACATCCGCCCGGTTGCCCTTGCGCGCCGGCGGCTTCAGTTTCCATTCCCAGGTGACCTGGAAGACGTTTTCGCCCGGACGCTCGAAATCGATGAGCTGGACGTGACGGTGGCGCTTTTCACCCTCGTCGTACCATTGCCGTTCGCCGCGCAGCCAGGCGAGCATGTCGCGATTGCCCTCGATGGTGGGCGGGATTGCTTCCAGCTTTTCTATCACCTGCCGGATGGCGTCGGACGTCATCCACGGATTGAACTTGCTGAGTGCCGCTTCCAGCTCGTCACGCAGCATCATACCGGCTTCGCCGCCGCGCTTCTGTTTGGCCACCTCTGGCGCAATCGGCGTCCAGCCGATCTCGGCGGCGTGCTTCACCATCGGGAACTGGACGGTGCCAGCCTCACTGATCCGGATCTCAGACATCGCGCCGCACCATTAGCCTGCCGTTGTGTGTCACGGATGAACAGCAAGCCCGTTTGCATGTAGCGAAGGATGTATTCGTTACATGCAAGCGCAGTTGTGTGTAGCGGATAACGCTCAAAGCACATTCCTCCCCTCGGCTATGTTCAAGAGTTCAGGGAAGGCAAGGATGGCCGGCCTGCGCCCGGAGCCTGGCCGGATCGTTCTGAGGATCGGATCGTCACCGTCTCGCAGCAGGCGGAGGAGCCGCTGTGCGGACTCTCGCGGGATGCCGGAGTTCTCGACGAACACGGGCGTCGGGAACACAGGCCTCGAAAAGATGAAATCAACTGCGAGCCCAGCGAACTGAGAGTGTGTGCGTTCGGCGACTTCGCGTTGCATCCGGGTGTTCAGTGCGATGATCTGCTGGGCGCGGTCCTGGTTCTGGTGGGCCTGTTCAATGAGACCCTCGAGGAAGAACGAACACCAATCTGTCCATGCGCCGGTGCGCGACACCGCACGCATACGCTCGACATACTCTTCTCGTCGGCCTTCAAGGTAGCCGCTCATGTAGAAGCTTGGACTGGAGAGGACCCCCCGCTGCATCAGAAACAGGGGAATGATCATCCTCCCAAGTCGACCATTGCCGTCTTTGAATGGATGAAGTGCCTCGAACTCGAGGTGGATCAGGGCCAGCTGAACTAGGGGATCAGGTTGCCCGCGATCAGCAGTGTAGGCTGCCCAAGTGTCCAACCCGCTGTGAAGATGCTCTTGCGGGATGGGGACGAAGCTCGCCTGATCGATGGTGCAGCCTTGCGGTCCAATCCAGTTCTGTTCGTCGCGGAATGCTCCGGGGTTCGTGTCGCGCCCGCGCACCCCCTGCAGAAGTAAGGCATGCGCCTCGCGCAAGAGATGTGGAGAAAGGGGCCGCTCCTCGAGTGCATTCGCGGCGAAGCTCAGGGCCACGCGGTAGTTGAGCACTTCCTCGGCATCGTCGCGCTTGGGCTGGTCGACGTCGCCATCGGCTCCGGCCTCGATTTCAAGCACCTCGCCCATGGTGACGTTAGTGCCCTCGATCTTCGATGAGAGCACCGCTTCTTGGGTCGTCAGCGGAGACAGCAGCACGCTAGCATTGGGGATGGCCGCAACGAGACCGTCATAACGGGCGAGCGCGGCATTTGCTGGACCGATCAGTGGTACAAGGCGCGGCCAGTCCAACTGCTCGGACGCAGGCGGGAACTGCCCCAGATGATAATGGACCGGTCCTGTCATGTCGCACCTGTCCGGCAATGCGCCGGCATGTCGGCGACGATAATCTGTTGGGTCTGCTGATCGAAGCAGTAATAGATCCTCAGGCAGCGTGACGGATCGCGGGTGTTACCGCCATTCTTGATGTGCCACTCGGCCAAAAACCTGCGGCTGTTCCAGTCGAAATCGAACTCGTCAGCGCCGCAGGGGGCATTCTGGGCGCCATCGAAGATCGGGATGTTGGCAAGGGCTCCGCCGCCATTGCGGAACCGGTCGCGGCCCTCGGTGGCAAGCCACAAGAGGCTTCTGGCCGCGGTCTCGACATCCTGAAAGAGCGGCTTCCGCGTGCCGCGGTGCGCGTTGGGGGTCAGGACCAGGCGCCCAGCGAGGTTTTCATCGCACCAACTGGCAAACTCCGACCACTCCTTCGGCAGCTGGACCTCCTGATCGGGGTCATCACCCTTGGACTTCAGCTGATCGGTGAGCTGCTGAATCCGATAGGCCGATTTCTGAGCCTGCGTCTCCGCGATCTCGGCGCGTTCCCGCTCCTTGTCGAACTCCTCGATGTAGTAGGTCTGTTCGGTCTTCAGATCCTCGATCTCGCCCTTCAGAGCCTCGATCCGCTTCAGTGCAGCGGCCAACTGATCTGCGTCGCTCGCATCAGCTTCCCGCAGTGTCGATTGCTGCACTTCGAGCTGGGCCGCCCGGATTGCCGAAAAGGTGAGCACATCGCCGCCGAGGCGCGTTCGCTGCAGGCCAGCCTGCGCTGCAGACTCCCGCAGCCAACGGGTCGCGCGTTCGACTCCGTCCACCGAAACGAGCTGCCCCGACAGAACGAGGCGATGCGCGAACGGATCGGCAGTGTCTTCGAAGCCAGGCTGATAGACCCTTGCGGCGCCGCCGAAGACGGAAAGGCGCTTACCCAACCGCTCGGTCAGACGCCACGCGGCATCCGGACGAGCCACAACCACATGCGCCAGTCCCGTCAGCACACCGGCAAGCTTCTCGGCGTTGATGTACGGGGCGGATGCGCCATCGGCCAAGGTCAGCACAATGGTCGGGAGCAGACGGCCGGGATCGGTGAGGTGCTCGATTAGCGCTTCGGCGTCTTCGCCGTCGGCGTACACCGCTGGAGTTGCAGACGCGGCCTGCGAGCCAATCACCAGGCCGCACTTCTCCGTGACCTGCTGCACAAAACCCGGCACCGCCGGATCAATGGAGAAGTCCTCCTCGGGCGTAGCGACAAGAAGGCGGGTGCTGAACTGAGCGGGCTTGCCTGGGACGTGGCCGAGAACGACCTCGGTCGTCCACGCCCGGCCGGGCACCGTCTTGTCGGGGTCGTGAATGCGGAAGGCCCAGAGGTCGGACGCTCCGGCGCGGAGCCGGATGGCGGAAGGGTCGCGGCCCGGGAGCGGCAGCTCGAAGCTCTCGCCGTCCCAGGCCTCACGCGGAAGGCGTTGCCCCGCCCGGCGCTGGGCCCAGCGCAGCACCTCGCCAGCGGCCTTGTGCGCAACCGCATCGGGGTCTTCGCCCGGCATCCATCCTGCGACGCGCAGCACCTCGTGTTCGCGGACGATCCGCGGCATGCGGCTCGCCAGGTGCGAGAGCGCCTCGGTCATGCTGTTGCTCATGCGGCGACCTCTGGCGTCTTGCTGTCGCAGGGGGGCGGATGCGGGGACAGCGCCGAAAGGTCGAGGTCTGCCACGCGGATCTCGCCCGTCATCAGCTTGTGCAGCAGTGCCTTGAAGAGCTCGTCGAGCACGGCGCGCTTGCGACGGTGCAAGTCGATCTTCCGGTCGATCGCGTCGAGGACGGCAACGATCTCATCCGCTTCGATGGGATCTGCGGGGCAAGGCACCATGAACGTTTCAATGTCATTCAGGTTCAACGTCATCGTCCCATGCGCCGACGGCACAATCTTCGCCAGCAGCCGATCCTTGTGGACATAGATCGCGGAGCGAAGGAACTTACCGCTGAAATCTCCACGCGACACGAGAGCCTTGATGTCCTGGTTGAAGGCCATAGGGCGGCTAATCACTGCGACGGGGAGGTCCTTTGCCAGACCCATTCCGCGCACCAAGACCAGCACTGTTCCTGCGGGCGCCAAACGGCTTCCGGCCTCGATTCCCTCGGCTGACACATGATCAATCGCATCGTCCAGCGTGGGTGCCTTCAGGTCTTTACCAGAAACCCATGGAATATCCCCGATCCAGTACTCAGGAACAGACTTTCGTGGCGTTCCGCCGCTCCGGATATCGCAAAGATCAAGGACCGAGCGAAGCTCCCAGCTTTCCGGAACCGGCCCGATCTCGGTTTCCTTCTGCGCCTCGCCCCGCAGCCCCTTCGTGAACAGCGCCCGCATTGCCGCGCGCTTGAGGTCCTGGGCCAGACTAGTGCTGCGATCGTGCAGCTTCATCGAGTCCCGCACGCGCGCCAGCGCGCGAACGATGTCGCGCTGTTCGTCAATGTCAGGGTGCGGGACATCGAGCGCAGCAAGGCGGTTCCGCGACAGGTTTGGAATCGTGGTCTTGTTCCCCGCGCCCTCGAAGATGCCGAGTTGGGTGAAGCCGCATTGCAGGAAGTAGACGTAGAACCGGGGATCGACGTCGTCCGCCAACGGGCGGAGGCGGTGCAGGTGGTTCTGGAACGACATGACATCCTGCTCGCCATTCCAAATGGCGGCGCGGCCGATCTCGCCGCCCTCGCACACCAAGAGGTCGCCCGGACGTAGCAGCTTCCCGCTCAGTTCGTGTGGGGGGATGGCCATTTCATCGACCTTGGTCAGGTCGATCTCGTCCCACAGCACGTTGGATGTTCGCAGGAAGGGGGTCTTTTCGACACCGTCGCGCGCAGCCGCTGACATGGTCTTGCCCGCGCCGATCTCGAACAGTTCGCCCAAGGGGCGAAGGGGCCATGTTTCGTTGATCACAGCTGCACCAGCATCTTCGCGAGCAACGCGTCGATGTCCCTGGTCTGGTCATCCAGCTTCAGCAGTTCACTGACGATATCCTTGATCGGCCGCTGCGCGACGTCGTCCGTTTGGGAAACCCAGCGACCGGGGCTGAGGTTGTAGTCCGCCTCCGCCGCCTGCTCGCGCGTGATGACCGCAATCTCACCATCCACCGGCTCGCCCTTCAGGTAGGCGGCGGCCAGCGGGCGAATGTCGTCCTCAGAAATGAAGTTCTTCGGCCGTCCCTTCTGCACGCGGCGCGACGCGTTCAGCAGGACGATCTTGTCCTTGCGCGCGGCGGGCTTGCGCTTCGAAAGCACGACGATCACGCCCGCGGCGGTAGTGTTGTAGAACAAGTTGTCCGGCAGCAGGATCACGCCGTCGATCAGGTCATGTTCGACGAACCACTTGCGGATGTTCCGTTCCTTGTCCTCGTTCTTGCTCCCGGATCCGCGGGTCACCGCGCCGGTGTCAAGAACGACCGCCGCCCGACCACGGTCGCCAAGGCAGGCCATCGTGTGCTGGAGCCATGCCCAATCGCCCTTGCCCGTGGTCGCGCCGCCCTGCGTCCGGAACCGGTCGAACGGGTCATCGGCGAAGATGTCGGGGTTGAACGGCTGGTTCCACATCGGGTTGGCGACGACGACGTCGTAGGTGCGGATCTTGCTGTCCGGCGTCTTGAACTTCGGATTGATCATCGTGTCGCCGCGCGCCATCTCGACGCTCATGTCATGGATGATCGCGTTCATCTGGGCGACGGCGTAGCTCTCGGCCGTCAGTTCCTGGCCGTAAAGCTTGAGGGGAACCTTGCTGGTGGGATCGAGCTCGCGCGCGACCAGCTGCAGCTTCACCAGCAGGCCGGCCGATCCGCAGGCATAGTCGTGGCATTCCTCCCCGGGGCGGGGACGCATGATGTGCGCCATCAGGAAGCCGACCTCCGTCGGCGTGAAGAACTCGCCCGCGCTCTGGCCCGAGCCTTCCGCGAATTTCCGCAACAGGTACTCGTAGGCGCGCCCGAGGAAATCGGGCTGCACGTCGGCGAGGCCCAGCCGGTAGCGCGAGTCGGAGAAGGTCTCGACCACCTCGCGCAGCTTGGCCGGATTGATGTCGCGCTCGCCGTTCCGCTCAGCGGCGAAGTCGACCACGTCGATGACGCCGGACAGGGACGGGTTCTGCCGCACAACCGCTCGCACCGCTTTGGTCAGGTGCTCACCGATGTCCTTCGGGCGCGTGGGGCGGCCCTGGTCATCGTTGGGCCATTCATAGGGCTGCCGACCGCTGATTACGGCCCATCTCGCCTCGGGCGGCAGATAGAACCGGAGGAGTTCGTGGTCGTCCTCGGCGATCTCGAGGGCGGTGTCCCGGTCGCCGTACTCCTCCGCAAGGCGCGCAATCTCGTCGTCGAACACGTCGGACAGTCGCTTCAGGAAGAGCAGCGGCAGAAGGTAGTCCTTGAACTTGGCTGCGTCCTTCTCGCCCCGGATCGAACAAGCAGCATCCCAGAGCATCTGCTCCATGGACTTCGTGGACGGTGTGGTGGAACGTGTTCCTGCCCGGCGGCGCGTCACCTTTTCGGCGGCGGCGATGTCGTCGGATCCGGCTTCAGCCATGTCCACCCCAGCCTCTTCGGCGAGAGCGGCAATGGTGGCGCGGGCCGCCTTCTGGGGCAGGTTGGCGCCGCCTTCCCAGCGGTTGACCGTGGCGAAAGATACGCCGAGCCGCTCAGCAAGCTGCTCCTGCGTAAGATCGAGCTCGGCGCGGATGGCGCGCAGCGTGGCGGCAATGGCGTGTGATTGTGTCATGTTTGTTATGTATGCTATATCGCGTGATGGGTCAATCCCCCAGAATGCACCTCGCCGCAGAGTGGTTCGGAGGCAATTCAGCCTGTTGGAGCGACGAACTCTGCGCCGCCCATTCTAGCGAGAGCGGCTCCATAAGACGCACCAACGTCACCGCTGGCCCGTGCTTCCCGTCCAGGATCGCCTCGACGATATCGGGCGCGAGCAATGTCAGGCGCAGGACGCGGGTCATGTAGGACGGCGCGATCCCCTCACGCTCGGCCAGTTCGGCGATGGTGGCGAACTCGCCCGACTCCAGCATCCGCTTCCAGCGGAATGCACGCGCTAGCGCCTTGACCAGCGTGCTGTCGGCCCTCGCCGGGAGCGTGCCGCCTTCTGGCAGCTGCATCTCCTTCCGCCCGCCGCGCTTCACGATGCGGAATGGCACGTGGATTGTGACCGTCTCAGGGACCGCCGTCGCGCGGGTCATGCCGCTGCTCCGATGCTGCCAGACAGCATCTCGCGCGCGAGCCCTCCGAGGCCGTCCATCCGGAGCCGGAAGTTGAGCCCGTTCGTTCCGATATCGATGCGCTCGACCAGCAGCGCCACGATGCGGGCCTGCTCGGCGGGGAAGAGTTCGTCCCACAGCGGGTCGAGCTGCTGCAAGGCCGCGCGGGCGTGGGCCTCGGTGATGTCGTTGGCGTCGGCGCGCGCCGCCTTCCACGTCCCCGCAACAATCTCCGGCTGGCGGAACACGGCGCGCAACTGGTCGATGACGGCAGCCTCGATCTCACCTGCGGGGACACGACCCACCGGGCAGGATCCAGCACCATGCTTCAGCACGGTCTGGCTGACATAGTAGCGGTAGAGCTTGTCGCCTTTCCGGGTGTGCGTCGGCGAGAAGGCGGCGCCATCGGGCCCGAACAGCAGCCCCTTGAGCAGCGCCGGTGTCTCGGCGCGGGTGCGTGCGGCGCGCTTGCGGGGGCTTTCTTGCAGGATGGCGTGGACGCGGTCCCAGGTTTCGCGGTCGATGATCGCGTCGTGCTCACCGGGATAGCTGTCGCCCTTGTGGACCGCCTCGCCGATGTAGGCGCGGTTGCTCAGCATCCGATTGATGTATTTCTTGTCGATCCGGTTGCCGCGCGGCGTCCGGATGCCGCGCGTGCCAACCTCCCGCGCCAGTTCCGTGCAGGACCCGATCTCTAGGAAGCGGGCGAAGATCCAGCGCACATGCGCAGCGGTTTCTTCGTCGACCACCAGCTTCCGGTTCTCGACCCGATAGCCGTAGGGCGGCACTCCGCCCATCCACATGCCTTTCTTGCGAGAGGCGGCGACCTTGTCGCGGATGCGCTCGGCTGTGACCTCTCGCTCGAACTGGGCGAAGGACAGCAGGATGTTCAGCGTCAGCCGCCCCATGGAGGTGGTGGTGTTGAACGACTGCGTGACCGACACGAAGGTCACGCCGTTTCGGTCGAACACCTCGACCAGCTTGGCGAAATCTGCCAGCGAGCGGCTGAGGCGGTCGATCTTGTACACCACCACCACGTCGACCAGCCCGTCCTCGATATCCTCCAGCAGCCGCTGGAGGCCGGGGCGATCCAGCGTGCCGCCCGAGATGCCGCCGTCGTCATATTGATCGCGGACGAGCACCCAGCCCTCGGATCGCTGGCTGGCGATAAACGCCTCGCATGCTTCGCGCTGGGCGTGGAGCGAGTTGAACTCCTGCTCCAGCCCTTCCTCAGACGATTTCCGGGTGTAGACGGCGCAGCGCAGCTTCCGGACCATTCCTGATTTCGCAGGGGCCTTCGTCATGTCCGCGCCCTCCGATTCTTGAGGCCGAAGAACACCCAGCCATTCCAGCGCGTGCCCGTGATGGCGCGCGCGATAGCGGATAGCGACTTGTACGGCCGCCCCTGCCATTCGAAGCCGTTGGCGGTGACGGTCACGACATGCTCGACGCCCTGCCACTCGCGGATCAGCCGAGTACCGGCGATAGGCATCGTGTCGGCGCGGATGCGGCTCTTCTTCCGGTCGCCACCGTCCAGTTCCTCGCCAAGCCGTTCAAGCCGCCGGACGGTCTCGGGCTTCAGCCCGCCGTAGGCCAGTTCCTGGATACGGTAGGCCAGCCTGCTCTCCAGGTAGCGGCGGTTGAACGGCGGCGGTTCACGGTCGAACAGATCGCGCCACTGCGCCTTCAGCTCAGGCGTCGTGGACGTCTTCAGCGCGACCAGGCGCGCGGGGATGGGATCGTGGGTCGTCATGCGGTTCTCCGGTGAGTTGGAGTTGCATGACGGCATTGGTCGGCCGGAGAGTGTAGGCTAATTTCTCCAATTTCTTCAGAAGGTTCGCCGCGATTCCGCAGCCGCAACCGGACCAGCCCCAGCGCCAGCAGGCCGCACAGCTCGGCGCGGCGTTCGGCGGGGGTCATCTGGTCGGGCGGCAGCGGGTTCGATCCCGGCCGCGGATATGTCGGCGCGTTTTGCATGGGGGAAACGCTACCCGCGCACCCGCCGAAAACAATCGGAATCAATAGCTTAAGGGGTTTCTGCGTAAGCCCGCGCAGTCGATGGTGACTGGGTGTGCGGGTCGCTGCGGCACTCAGGGAGCCATCGCCACTTGGCGTGAATGATGACGTGAATATTTTGGGGTTGTTTCTGTAAATCCGCCCGGCTATCCTCCATCAAAACAAGCGAGGCCCGAGCATGCCGATTCCTAGCGAAGCCACCGTGCGTCCCGTTCTGGACGAAATCAGCGAGCAAATCGTCTCCGCGATCCGAGAGGCGTGGGAGGACTGGCTGGCCAGCGATCGCAACGGTGTCTGGCGTTACAAACGCAGCCGCGCGAATTTCGTCTGGGAGCAGATCATCGAACGCGCGAACAATGCCCTTCTTGGCGATGATGCCGTCCATGTGATCGACGGCCACGAAACGATGAAGTTCCTCGTGCGGGACACAGTGCTGTTTCGGTTTAAGAAAGCTGATGAGACAGGCCGCTCGTCAAATGTCGCTACGCAACTGGCGCTCGCTTTTCACGATCATGACGAGGACCTGTTCGGCTTGCCGGAGGTCCAACGCGTCGAGGTCGTCTACAAACTCAATCGTCTTGAAACGCAGATCGACGACATCTGTGTGGTCGCCCGCAACGGCGATCAGATCGCGTGGGAATACAGCCTTTTGGATGCGGGCGAGGCCGCGGTTCCGTTGCCGTTGCCCGAGCCGAAACCCGAGCGTCCTGCTGCGTCCATCGTCAAGCTCAAGGGCGCTGCTGACGACCGCAAGAAGCGTCAAGACTGATGCCCGCCGATTTCAATCAGGACCTGCTGCGGATAGCGCGGCAGGCGCGGGGATGGAGTCAGACAGAGCTTTCCGCACGCTCAGGGGTGTCACAGGCAAATCTCTCGAAACTTGAAAACGGGCTGATCGGCCCGACCGAAGACGTGTTGAAGAGCGTCAGCGAAGCCTTGGGTTTCCCTGTCGATTTCTTCTTCCAGAACGACCGGGTCATTGGCCTGCCGATGAGCGTGCAATACCGGAAGCGGGCGAGCGTTGGACAGAAGGCGATCGAGCGCCTGGAAGCCGAACTCAACATCAGGATTCTGCATATCCGAAGACTGCTCGATGCAGCCGAGCTGGAGCCGGAGTTGTCCCTTCCGCGTCTGGATGTCGACGAATACGGTGGCGACCCCGAACGTATCGCGGATCTCATCAGGCGCACCTGGCTCGTACCTTCGGGACCGATCCGTGAACTTGTCGCATGGGTGGAACGAGCAGGCTGCATCGTCGTCCATTGCGACTTCGCCGCGCTCAAGGTGGATGGCTTCACGGTTCAGATACCGGACATGCCACCGTGCATCTTCCTCAACCGCAACATGCCGGCTGATCGGCAGCGGTTCAGCCTCGCGCATGAGCTTGGGCATGTTGTCATGCATCAGGTGCCGTCGCCGGAAATGGAAGACGAGGCAAACGAGTTCGCGTCGGCGCTACTCATGCCGGCGCGCGATGTTCGTCCCCACCTTTCCGGCCGGCGCCTTACGATCCAGCGGCTCGCCGCATTGAAGCCGGTTTGGCGCGTGTCCATGGCAGCGCTTCTCTATCGGGCAAAAGAGATTGGCGCGATTACCGACAACCAGAGCCAGTATCTCTGGCGGCAGATGAGCTCGATGGGCTACCGCAGAACGGAGCCGCCCGAGCTCGATCTCAAGGTCGAAATTCCCACCGTCCTTCCCGAGATTGTAAGGCTGCATCTCGAGGAACTCGGCTACGGCGTGTCCGATCTCGCACAAGCGCTCCGCTCAAGCGTAGAAGACCTGCGAGCGCTTCATCCGCTTCCGGGAGCCACAACTCGACTACGAGTGGTGAAGTAGGCCCTATGGAACGGTCGCAGACTTACAGCGCTATGATCGCGTCAAATCTCGCGCGCGAACCAGCGGATACGACCGACGATGTGGATTTCTTCGGCGCTCCGTTCGTATGGGCTGTAGAGCGTGTTGTCGGATATGATGCGCACGGCGGGCGGATCGCTGTTGGCAATATGCTCGAGCCGCTTCGCCACGAGCCCCATGCCGTCGTCGAGCACGAAGATGCCCGGCGGGTTCGGGGCGCGACGGGTCATGTCGACGAGCACGGTATCGCCGTCAAGCAGCGTCGGGGCCATGCTGTCGCCCACGACATGCATGATGCGGAGCTGGGACGGGCTGGCCTTCAGGCTGTTCCGGATCCAGGAGCGCCGGAAGTGGTAGGCGCGCTCGGCGCTGTCGCCATGGTCCTCGACAACAGCGCCACCGCCCATCGACGGACGAGGGCTTGCATGCGCGATCGAGACGAAGGTCTCGTCCGGGTTCTCGATGAAGGGCGACGGGCCCTCGACCTCGCCGATGCCGTGGATCAGCCAGTCGCGGTCCACCTTCAGCACGCGGGCAACTTCGGCCAGCCGGTCGATGCCCGGGCGCGCGGAGCGGCCGCGCAGGATGTCGTAGACAAAGGAGCGGTTCACGCCGGCCATCTCGGCGACGTGGGCGGGACTGATGCCGAGCTGGTTGGCCCGGGCTCTGAGGCGGTCGGAAAGCGTGTGGTGTTCGGTCATGTCATCCCCACCCAACTGTGGATAAAATAGGATAAAATAGGATTGATCGAAGCCCGTCAAGCGAATAAGAACAGAAGGTAAACATCTTACACGGGAATCGGGGCGGAGGGCAGCGAATGCACATCGACAAATCGTACTTCACGCTCCCCGAGATCCTCGAGCGGTGGCAGATCACCGAGGCCGACCTGATCTACCTCGCGGAAAACGACAAGCTCCGGCTGTCGGTTCGCGTGTTCGGCGTGCCCATGGAGTTTGGCGACTACGAGGAAGGTGCGGACGGCGAACCCTGCCGGGTGCCGTGGGAGCAGAACTACTACAGCGGCCTGCTCGATCTCCATGCCCGTGATGTGTTCCAGCTTTTCCGGTGCGGCGAGGTCCATCTCGAGAGCTTTCGGACGCCGAAGGCCGACTACGCGGAGACCTGGGGCGATGCGCAACCCGTCCTCGTGATGATTGGCGATCTCCTTCTAAGGCGCGATGAACGCGACCGTTTCGAGATCGAGACCGGGTTCTCGGCGGGCGGACAGCCGATGGAGGAGGCGACCTTCATCCACTCGGTCGATTACTTCGAAGTCCGCTGCAACGGATGCCGGTTCAAGCTGGGCCCGATCCAGGCGGAAGTCGTGCGCGCGCTGCACGAGGCGGCGCAGGCCGGGGCGCCCTGGCAGAACGGCAAGGCGATCCTGTCGCGCGCGGGCTCGAAAAGCCTGCGCATGGCCGACGTCTTCAAGTCGCAGAAGGACTGGCGGCATCTGATCCGCTCCGACCGGCGTGGCGGCTACCGTCTGAATCTCGACTGACCTATCCCCTGCCGCTCGGCCTCTGTGGGACCGGGAGGGGGATGAGTGAGGGATGGTGGGGGATGACGGCGCCCCGCCAGCGGCCAAACACCAGTCCTGAACGGGCTGACTGATCCCCCTCCGCATCCCCCGCCGATCCTGACGACATCCCACTGCGGAATTTCGCATGTTCTCCTCGACAACGAGAGGAGACACCGATGCTGCAGAGGCATTGCCTGAACCAGAAGGAGCTGGCCCGGCGCTGGGGGATCTCCCACCGGACGCTGGAACGCTGGCGCTACAACGGCCAGGGGCCGGCCTTCCTCAAGCTCGGCGGGCGCGTGCTCTACCGGCTCGCCGACGTCGAAGCCTTCGAGCAGAGCCAGCTTCAGCGTGCGCTGAAGATCAGCGACGCCGTCGCGCGCGCCGGCCACGCGCCCTGCCGTCTGACCGCGGACCCCGCGCGGGCCGCACGGGTATGCTGATGGTCGCCGCAACCCCGATCGGCGCCCGCGTGGCGACGCCGAAGCTCACCGATGTCGAGCTCTACGCCTGGATCGCACAGGCCGAGGCTGGCGCCCGGATCGAGTATCACCGCGGCTTTCTCGGGATCGACGTCACGCCGGTGATCTCGACCCTGCCGGAGCCCGAGCGCCGCCATCTCGCCGACCTCGGTCAGGCCGCGCTGGGCGCCTTCGAGAAGGGCCTCGTCCACCTCGTGCAGGAGCGCGCGGGCCCCGACCGCTTCGCCTACATCGCCGTCGCCCGGCCCAGACCGAAGGCCGCCGCTCCCTCGCTCTCGGCGCTGCTCCTCGACGAGCGCGCCGCGTGATGGCCCTGCCATTCCTTTCCAACGGAGATCCCGCCATGCCGCACCCCGACAATGCCCCTCGCCTCATTGATCTCGAAGGTCTCGCCCTCGGCGACATCGCGGCGCTGCCGCCTGAGATGCTGCTGGATCTGCAGACGACGGCGCTCGCCGAGACCGCCCGCGTGAAGCGGCTGCGGGACCGGCTCGAGGCCGGGATCGCGCAACGCTACGAGGGCGCCGCCGCGGCCGAGCGGACCGCGCAGGGGAAGACCAGCGGCACCGTGAGGGTCGAGGACGAGGGTGTCGTGGTTGTCGCGGACCTGCCGAAGAAGGTTTCCTGGGATCAGGACCGGCTTGCCGCCATGGCCGAGCGCATCCGCGCCGCGGGCGACGATCCCACCGAGTATCTCGAGATCGCCTATCGCGTTCCCGAGCGGCGCTACGGCGCCTGGCCCGCGGCGATGCGCGAGGGCTTCGCGGACGCGCGCAGCGAGACCACCGGCAAACCCGTCTTCCGGCTCGAGGCTCGAGACCGGTGACGCGCGGCGGC